>Ga0209064_1000429_pt1 | contig 95521 bp, 84 predicted proteins | sample Inofromicrocosms_FD_187498 | JGI IMG/M metagenome (GOLD analysis project Ga0209064, IMG submission 187498) | Mouse cecum microbial communities from Vienna, Austria - Inoculum for glucosamine and mucus D2O microcosms (SPAdes) (version 2) | ecosystem: Host-associated > Mammals > Digestive system >...
GATAGTGTCTACCAACGCTACCGGCGGTACATTTAAAATGCTCGGACGTCCCTGCTGTTCGCCCAACAATTCACTGGGCAGCATTAACGGGACTGCTCCCGCAGCACCAACTACTTAAGGAGGATAATCTATGGAACAGCTTTACAGACTTAAAGACGCTCTTATGGACAGTCTTGAAGAACTTGACACCCTCAAGGGCGGTCAGCTTAAAATGAACGAGCTTGAAGCGATCAACTATATCACCGACACTATCAAGAACATAGACAAGATATGTATGATTGAAGAGGACAGCGGTTACAGCGAGGGTGGCAGTTGGAACGCAAGTATTGACGGAACCTATGGCAACAGCCGCAGGAATGACCGTCGGCACAGCAGAAACGGCGAAAGCTATAACAACGGCAGCAGCTACGCCAATCGCGGCAAGCACCTTGTTCGCAGTCATTACAGCCGCGCGGACGCCAAGGAAATGACAATGGAACACCTTGAAAAAGCTATGGACAGTGCGACCGAGCCGAAAGAGCGTGAAGCCATTGAAAGGGCAATGAAAATTATCGAAAGCGCGTGATGATATGATTTCCGAAAAAGAACTGCTTGAAGCTATTGACAAGTGCAAAAATAATGTTAATTCTTTCCAATGGTGTGAAAAACTGGCGGCGTTGTACACGGTGTACGACCATTTATACGGTCAGCCTGTGGAATACGCCAACATTCGCACCGAGACCGAAACAATTGTTGAGGTGGACGGAGATAACGATTTTCTGAAAGCTGTCAACGGCAAAAATGCAGTTAAGATTTGGAATATCATGTCAGAGCTTATGGAAAGCGTTAAGCTTATCCAGCCTAAGCTGTACAACGCGGTTATGCGGAAAATCAGCGAAAATTAAAAATAAATCGCTCCAATTTTGGAGCGATTTATTTGTACCTTTTGTCGTAGTAGTGTCGTAATGGCAAAAATTAACTTTGAAAAAGTTTATTTAAAAAGCCCTAAACCGCGTAGTTTAGGGCTTTTTAATGGTGCAGGTGAAGGGACTTGAACCCACACGGTATTACTACCACTAGAACCTGAATCTAGCGCGTCTGCCTATTCCGCCACACCTGCATATTAAATTTTCTACATTTTTCCTCGGCTAAAATCTCCGAGAAGTTTTTGCAAATTCTATATCAAAACGGTAAAACCGCAATGAACGAATAACTCCACTGTCGTAACGCGACCCGAATCTAGCGCGTCTGCCTATTCCGCCACACCTGCGTATTTATTTAATTTGAATTGCATTACTCAAATGTCAAGTGAATTCTCATAGAGATATGAAATAATTTTTAAACATCAAAATTATTTGTTACCTTTTATTACTTTCGTTTGAACGATAGTACCTGTAGAAGGATATCGAACAGCACTTTCTTTTATTTCAGCAGTATTTATTTTTAAAACTTCGAGGCCACTTGAAGTTTTTTCAGCACTAAGTTTATCTCCTGGTTGTTTAAGTATTCCATCATTTCCGAAAGGAATCAATTTATCACTCATATATTTAATCTCCCAACGTTTAGTTTTAAATAAACTCACTGTCGTGACGCGACCCGAATCTAGCGCACCTGCCTATTCCGCCACACTTGCATAAATTTTCTGCAATTTTTGTATAGTACTAAAATATTATATCACAATAATTTTTAATTGTCAAGTACTTTTTTATAAAAATCAGCAAATCTATTGAAATTTTACGACGGCGTACTATAATATATATTAAAAAATTTGAAAGGAGTACGTTGTGAATGTAGACAATTTTAAAAAGCATATACGCAGAGTAATATTAGATCGCGGTAAAGGCGTTTCAAAGCAGCGTTTCGCCGTTTATGCTCGGGATAATGAAAAACGAGGTGCTGTAAGAGCTGCCCGACAAATGATTTCATTACAACTTAGAAATGAGAGGGTTTAAACTATATGGTTGCCTATATGGCAGACAAAGCCTGTTTCCGCTCTTCGTAAAAGCTTGCGGTATACATTGATTATCCGGTTTTCAAAGTCAAGGTCGGTTTTAGTCGGTCCGCAGAGTTCGGAAATCCTAAATGAACTTGGCAGTAGGGAGGCAAATGATGTTTTCTTTCATGGCGCCGGGTAATAGCCACGCCTTCACTTTCTGTAAAACCTGTTTCTCCGAAAATTGATAGTTTTCAAAATGCGAACTCCGGTTCTATTTTTCTCAGTGGATGATTCTTTTGCACAAGCTCCTTTATACCTGCAATTCAAGCCGTACTCTTTTTATCCTATTTTAGCGTTTCTCACTCTGCTTAATTATATAATATTTTTATTTTTATCGAAAAAGCCGATCTTTTTAAAAGGTCGGCTTAGACTTTATAATATATGTTCATCTATTCCATTAGACATATGCAACTATTATTTTCATATCCAATCTTTTTGCAAAAGCATTGCCAGCATATTAGTTTGCCATTATACTTAAATTATGGGAACAAACTTCCCGCCAAAAACTTTTTATGAAATTGTATGGGAAGAATTTATTTTTTGAAAGGAAGTATTTTATGAAATTCAAAGTTTTAGGCAAAAGCTTGATTCTGACAGACTACTCGCACAAAATAATCGAAGGTGAAAACTCATTTGACACGGTTGAAATTTCCGTTCCGCGTTATTACAATGACTGCGACATATCAAAGCTTTGCTTTCGTTTTTCCGAAACTTCTGATGACAGTGAAAAATCCGCGGTACAGATACTCCGTCATGAAAAATGTGATGAAAAGTATATATATCTTAAAGGCACAATAACATCGGACTTTTCATCAATTACGGGAAAAGTTACCTTTATTCTGACAGGCGTAAACGATGAAAACGTTGTAGCTAAATTTCAGAGCGATCCTTTCACGGTAAGCGATGATATTAGTCTTGATTCTCTGCCAAATAAAATAACCGCAGAGCAAATTTACGATCGAACTCATCTTGAGGCAGAGAAAGCTATCGAAGCTGCCGAACGTGCAGAAAAAGCTTCTCAAACCCCGGCCCCTGCCGAGATATATCCTGCCACAGAAGAAAAATTAGGCGGTGTTAAAGTTGATGGACAAACTATTACCGCAAGCGAAGACGGTACTATTTCCGCTTCAACGGTAATTATGAAAACATCCGACCTTTCTGTGCAAGTTGCTCACCCCAATAACTTTCTTATTTATGATAATGCCGGGCTTCCTTCAGTTATGGTAGCTGTGCCAAAATTTTACCTTGATGAGGTTATTAACGGTGCAAGCCACACTATTCACCCTGCTTTTGTCATCAATGGAATCGAACAAGATGTTGTTTACATCTCAAAATATCTAAATGTTATTGAAAACGGCAGAGCATACAGTCTTCCTATGAAAGATCCTGCCGTAAATGTTAATTTCGACCAGGCATGGAATTATTGCAAAGCCAAAGGCGCAGGCTGGCATTTGATAACTAACGCTGAATGGTCAGCTATTGCACTCTGGTGCATAAAAAATGGAACATTGCCTAAAGGAAACAATAATTACGGATGTGATTTTTCAGAAGTCAATATACCTTCAAAATCAATTACTGCGAATTATGACAAAAACGGCAAAACAGCACGAACACTTACAGGAAGCGGACGTGAAAGCTGGTACCATGACGGCACATTTGCCGGAATCTCAGATATGAACGGAAACGTTTGGGAGTGGATCAGTGGTATGAGACTTGATGACGGCGAAATACAAATACTTGCCAACAATGATGCTGCTGATTGGAATAACTCATGTTCAGCCGACAGTGTTGCTTGGAAAGCGATTATGCCTGACGGATCGCTTGTTGTTCCGGGTACTTTAGGGACGTTAAAATGGGATTACATAACAACAGGTTCAACAAATGTAACAAACAGTTTTCATCTTAACACCGTTTTAGAGCATCCTCAAATGACCGATAATTTATTCGGAAGCAAAAAGTTCGGCTCACTAACCGCCAAAAGCGGCGTTAATATTCCTGAGATTTTATACGCGCTTGCATTATTTCCCTCAAGCGATAATGAATACGGAGGAGGTAACTTCTGGTTTAAAAATAATGAAGAGCGAATACCAATTCGCGGAGGAAGCTGGGCTACTGCCTCAAATGCCGGAGTATTCGGACTGTACCTTAATTCCTTAAGAATAAATTCAACAAATGACTTCGGTTTTCGTTGCGCTTACTACGGAAACATTTAGTACATATTCAGAACTGCGTAAAGAAGAAAAATATTCATCTTTACGCAGTTAATTTTTGGTACATATTAATAGGCGTATAATACATTTCATATTATATCCCAAGTAAGAATAGTATCTTCATCAACATCCTTCTTTATTTCACGTCCAATAACAATGTCAATATAATTTGGTGAAATTCCCGTACCCGGTCGTTTGGGCATTAAATCGCTCTTTTTGATAATTTCTCCTGCCCTCATATTTCTTGTAAAAACAAGAGATCTCCGAGCTTCTTTTCTGGGAATAATTTCACAGTCAAGAACAGTTTTATTTTCACTTCCCAAAATTTGATCTATAAATTTAAAGTTAGATACTGCCATTTTAAAATCATCGGGGTCTCCGGCATGATAGTGGTCGTTTCCGGGCAAAGTTTTATCTAACGTAAAGTGTTTTTCAATAACTTCCGCCCCTAATAAATATGCCGCCGCCAAAGTCATCATTGTTTTATCCGGAGCAACATGATCGCTGAATCCTATCCTGACTTCCGGAAAAGTCTTTTTCAGAGTCTGAATAACGCGCAGATTTGCATCTTTCGGATCAGTAGGATAGGACAGTACACAATGAAAAATAACAATATCCTTACATCCGGCTTCGGTTAATGCCCTCACAGCTTCGTCAACTTCTGAAAGATAAGCTGCTCCGACAGACATATATACAGGCTTGCCTTTTGATCCTATATGCCTTATAAAAGGTAAATTTGACAAGTCAGAAGAAGATATTTTGTAAAAATCGACTAAATTCTCAAGGTAATCTGCCGAAGCATAATCAAACGGCGTTGAAGTAAAATCCATTTTTTTTGAGTGAGTATAGCGGCATAATTCAATATATTCCTTTTCGTCAAAGCTATCATGTTTTAAAAACAATTCGTACTGCGTCTTTGTGGGTTCTTTTGAAGTGTCCCAATACGCAGGTGAATTTTTTGAAGCAATAGTATCCGCTTTATATGACTGAAATTTAACACAATCAACTCCTGCATCTGCTGCTGCGTCAATATAAAGCTTTGCTGCTTCCAGCGGAGTAATATTCATTACTCGCGCTGTATCATAAAAGTTCACACCCATTTCCGCGATCAAGTACGGCTTTTTCAATGTTTTTTCCTCCTACTGTACTAAAGATTATTAATGAGATTAACTACTCTCCTCCGGCCGCTGCGCAGATCATGACTTAGCAGCATATTATGAAATCTCTGTCTGCTTTCCTTGGACATTGTTAAATACATCCTCATATTGTTTTCAATAATTTCATCTGTAGGATTAAGACCAATATATGTAAATCCATTTTCATTACATACGAAACCATGACGTTCTTCACGCTTGTTTTGAGATATGGAAATAGACGGAACACCGAGGATAGCAAGCTCATATCCGGTTCTGCCTCTTGAAGTAATACCGACATCGCACTTGCTGATCAGCTCAGGTATATTAGATACATCGTAAAGCACTTCTATATTATCATATTTGTTGAACTCCATTAACGCTTCAACGTTATCCTTTGCTCGTCCCAAAACAACAACAAAATGATAATTTTTATATTCGGGTTTTATTGCCATATTCAATATCCTGTCAGAATAATTCTGAGGATCGGCTCCGCCAAAGCAAACAAATATACGTTTTACCTTGTCCTTTATGTCTATCGGCTCATAGAACATAAAAGTTTTTCCGGCAATGTAGTATTTTTCACCTGCGTAAACCTGAGGATATTTACTGTCATGAAACAATGCATTGAATACAAGATCAGCCTTGATTATACCTTCTCCGTCGTCTTCAAAATTTACAATTTTTGCATTTGGCAAAACGGATCGCAAGCCGATCATATAGTCGATAGAAGTTGTCAGGATATCATTGATAAATATACTGTAAGAATTTTTTTTGCACTGTTCAAAAAGCTCTGCTATTCCGTTTACCGGAATAAGATTGTGTGTCGTTTTTCCAAAAACATTAGGGTCGGTTTGGTTCGTGTCATAAAAAATATCAGGCTTTACATAAAATTCGTCAGCTAATTCGAGAGCCCTGTATATATGGCCGATACCTCTTTTATTGTTGCCGTTTACATAAATTGCAACACTTTTACGCTCCAATATTGCAGCGGCATTTCTCATATCCTCAAAGTTATCGATATCATAGGATTCATCTTCTGAAAGTTCAAATACATCGACATTTTTGCCTATTCTTGTTTCAGGAGTAACAACAGAGAACTTTGAAATAACAAATGCACCGGTTTCAACGTAATAAGGCGGAAGGAACTGACGGTTAAGACGTTCTTTATAATTAGGTATTTTTTTTCCGTTTTCTTCAGTCCATGCAAGGTGAGGAGAATTAATTACCGAAATAACCGTATCAATATCATTACTTACCGCATATTCAATTGCAGAATCCAATGTTTCGGTTTTTAACGTCGGAGAAGTGGGCTGCATTGTAATAACGTAGTCCCAATCGCCTTCAGGGATTGCATCAGCTACAACGCTATCCAACGTTACTGAGTCTTCGCAAAGCTTTGCGTCTCTCCACTTAACCTTTGCTCCCATTTGGTTTGCGATTATGCCAACATCCGGCGAATCTGTAGAAACAATAACATCAGTTATATAATCAGAGCGCAGCGCATTTAAAATTGAATAATAAATAAGAGGATGACCGCCGATTATTCTGATATTTTTATTCGGAATCCCTTTGGAACCTGCCCGTGCAGGAATAATCGCACAGATTTTATTCATATTTGTCACCTTCATTATATTTTTTTAAACTTAAAATCATAGAAAACAATTTCTTATTTCTTATAAGCTCCAGTATTAAAAAAGTCAAAATAATAAAATTAAATATCCATTTTTGGCTGTACAGAGTGTAATATAAAAAAGAAATAATAAATATTACAGCAATAAATTGAATCTGTCTTAAAATACTATCTACCGATCTGTAATATTTTTGTCCCCAAAAAGTATTTAATGCGAAAAGTAAAACTCCTGAAACAGCAGAAGAAATAACGGCACCTGTTAGTCCCCAATATTGCGTAAAAAAATAGCATAATGCACAATTAAACAGTAATGACACTAAATTGTTAATTAACGAAATATGATTTTTTTTAGCTATTGCAATGCCGTAATACGTTGTCTCCATAGCAGTTATACATAGCGGATTAATCAGCAAAAAGCCTAATATTTGCTGTTGTTCACGAAAGTTCTCACCTATAAGAAGATACAGCAGGTCAGAAGCCAAAAGTATTATGCAAAATCCCAAAATACAGAATAAAATAACAATTCTATTAGCCATGCAAATTTCTTTATTATGTGTTTCATAATTTTTATACATAAACGGTGACCAAAATGTAACAAAGCCTGTTCTAAATACGGCAATAGCAGATATAAATAAAGCGGCAGCAGAAAAAACTCCAAGGTCATGAGCACCAAGATTTTTTTTAATAATCAACTGCGATGTATATGTATTTAAATAAGAGATAATGGAAATCGGACAAATAAACACAGCAAAAAAAACAACTTCCTTATATCCTTTATATGATAATGATGTTTTTTTCACATCTCCAAAAACGGACTTAAACTGAATGCATATGTATATACAAGCAAGAAATAAAATTCCCAGCGCGTTGAAACCGATAATAACAACATTGTTCACAGTTATCAATGCTGCCGCAACTACAAACAGCTTTAAGAATAACTGCGTTAAAACGCTTTGTACAAAATACTTATGAGTATCACCTTGCATACGGTAATTTATATTTAAAAACCGTATAATAATCTGACCCAATACATTTGCAAATATAAATATTGCTGCCGAAATACTTTTGATCCCAATGAACTGATTTGAAAATTGCTCGCCCCCAAATGCAACAATAAGGGATCCCCATAAAAGAACATTAACAATAGGAATCAAAATACATTTTTGAGCTAAAACCTTATTTGAATCTCCGTTAGGCGGGTCGTAAAAGAAACGAATATAAGAACTGTCCATTCCAATACACATTATCCCCATTATTACCGAGGAAGCTGAATTGAATAAGTTAACAATTCCAAATGTTTCCGGTGAAAATATTCTGGTTAAAATAACTGTTGAGGCTGCGGCTATTACAGCATTTATAATGCTTGCCAACATATATTCGGAAATTTTTAAAATGTTCTTAAACATAGATTTTTCATATAATTTGTTCAAAAACCTTTTCATATTTTTCGAATATCTCCTTGTAATTCCTTTGCTCAATATACTTTGAACGAAATGCAGCCCGATGCTTTCCGGGCAGGAGTCTCCATACGCGCAAATAGGCGCTTAAATTAACAAGAACCTGATATAACCATACTTTTATCCTTTTGTAGGCACTTATGTTAATGTCCCTGGTGTAATCATAGCTGTACTTGTCATCTTTCAATACCTTTTCACACAAATCCGCAAGCCGAATATAACACTTTCCGTCATTCCATTTACCGTAATACGCCTCGATCACAGCGGTTGTTGCCGGAAATTCCGTAATGTCTTTTTCCATATACACCTTAAAATCCTGTTCCGTCACTATAAATGATTTTTCATTATCTAAAATAATATTATCAAGCTCCCTGGGCATTTTAACCGGTCTTAAAACAGCGCATTTTTTATTGGCAAAGTATATATCCGCTATAGAAGTGCTAAACCAATTACTGATCGAATCACATACCTTTATCCATTGCCTTATGGAATAACTTTTAATAACCTTAAAGTTTGAAAAGTTTTTTTCAAGTATTGCAAGTTTATTATCCGTTTCTTCCGCGGGATGCGGTCTGTAAATTATATAAGTATCTTTATTATTTATTAGATAATTTTCAAACCATTGTAGTATTGTTTTTTTTGATTCTTCTTGAATTTTTATTATTTCATCTGTCTGCCCGATCATTCCGCTTAATCTTTTTTTCTGAGCGCTGCTCATATTGCAGTAAGAAAAAGATGAAATAAACAAGTGCCACTTTTTATTTTCGTTTAATGAAAATTCTCGGCTAATTTCTTTTCTTGTCATAAAAACTTCGTCAAATTGGGGGTAATTCAAATCCATACCAATGTGTCCCGTCAAATGGATATTTTCCTTACTCACACCAAACTTTTCCAGCCTTTTCTCCGTAGCCTCTCCCCAGACTATATGCTGGGCTTTTTGGGCAAGACCGGACGGATGCAGTTTTTTTTCATTTTCAAGCTTTTGTGAATATACCTGTTCATATTGTAAGTTTATAATTTTTCTTACATCATTACGCGCCATATGCAATACGGGAAAAAGATTACTCGTGTTATATAAATATGGAAGCAGTACTACACCATATTTTTTTCTCTTTCTTAACGAACCAACTTCAGCAATATCTACACTGTATCCCCTTCTCTTCAGCTCTGCCGAAAGCAAAGCTGCTGTTTCCATTTCCCTGGCTATATGTTCATACAAAATAATAAAGTCAATGCTTTTATTCATTGCAGCGTTCTCCGATCGGATCTTCTAAAATTTTAATAATAACAATTAAAGTTAACCAAAATGTTGCAGAAATCTCGACTTCTAACAGCATTGCAGAAAAAAATATTGTTCCAATTCCGCCAAGAACAATAAAATTTTTATTTTTCCAAGCTTTATATACAACGTATAATAATAAAAGCAACAGCAGTACTAATCCTATTAGACCCAAAGAGATCCACGCGGAAAGAAATGTATTGTGAGCGGAAAGTTCTGCTTTTCCGGCTGTAATAATTGCCTGAATAGAAGTAACCAGTCCATATCCCTTTATCGGATGCTCCATTGCTGTTTCAAAGCCGATTTTAAACCGTGTTAATCTGTTTATGTTACTGAAATCCATCCAACTTCTGTTAAAAAACCTGTTTAAAATTTCAACTGAAACATATTTTTTTATAAGAAATAATCCCGCTGCCACAGCAGCAAAAGTTATCAGTAGTATTTTTATAATTTTTATTGCAGAGATTTTTCCGGTTAAGCAATAGTCTGCAAAAAAAGAGACTGCCAGTATTGCAAGGCAAACAAGTCCGCTTCTGCTTCCGGTGGATAGAGTGAATATACTAAAAAATGCAATGCAAAAAATGCAAAACCACTTATTATAATATGATAAGGAATATTTTTTTATTTTGTACAAAGTTAAAAATATTACTTCTATCATAAAAAAAGCCAAGTAATTAACATCCATCACCGGACCGTCAAAAAATTTGACAGATAATCTTCCCTCATAATATTGCGGGTCTATAAGCGCAAACAAACATATAATTAATCCGGAAATAATATAACAGTCAATCAGTAAAATACACTTTTCGTGCGGCAGGGGCAAAGTTGTTGATAATAAAGTTATTATGTATAGTGCTAACCAACTCAGTGCGTACGATACATTCATTGTACTGTAGTTCAATCCGGCAACAACGCATACATTGATTATTGATATTAACAATAACTTATTTAAAAATGTTAGTTTTATTTTACCGTACGTTTGCATAAAACCAACAATAACAGTAATTATTAACGGAACCGCAAAATTTCCTAATGCAAAATATTTATTTTTACATGCAATAAGAAAAACAATTATTGCGCCAAATAACCACCAAAATAAAGTTATACTTTTAAATTTTGTTCGCATAATGAATCCTCCTTATACGACTGCAAAATTTTTTTGCTTACACTCACTATATCAAATCCTTCGGACAATAATTTATCATAACAATTTTCCCTGATGTTTTTTTGGTTTATCATATCAGTAAATTTTTCGCACCATGCTTCCGCCGGCTGTTCTATGCTTAAAAACTGTGCTGAATCTATTAATTTGACCTGTTTTGTTATCGTATCAGAAAATAGGCACGGCAAACCATTTGCCTGCGCCTCCACCCCAACTATAGGAAGACCTTCAAAAAGCGACGGCAGCATAAAAAAATCGCTGGCTGATAAATATGCATAAACCTCTTGTGTGTTTTTTATCTTTATAATATCGTTTTCTATTTTTAATTCTATTGCATATTTATCAACAGATTCCTCTAAATGTCCTTCGCCAATCAACAGCAGCTTAGTCTTATCCGGATATCTGTTTTTAATGGATGAATACACTTCCAAAAGAAACCTATGGTTTTTTTGTTTAATGTACCTTCCGACATGGCAGATCAGTATTTTATTTCCAACATCTAAACGTTTTCTGACATCTTCTCTGTCATCATTGTTAAATCTGAATTTCTGTAGATCTATCCCGTTATTTATTATTTCCACGGTGTTTAAAAACTTTGAAGGGAATAATAATTCTGCCGCATAATCAGAACAGGCGTACCGCTTATCAGGTACGTCAGAAAATAATTCCTTGAAAATATTATTCATCAATAATTTAGTTTTTGAACCAACCATGCTGTTGTGAGAATGAACAATAAGTCTGCTCCTGCAATATTTTTGGGCAATTTTCCCATAGACCAAACCTACGGCATTGCATAAATTAAAATGAATAACACTGTAATCTTTCCTAAGAATTATTTGCTTAAATTTTCGTGAACTCTTAATAAGCCTTACCAAAGGATTGGTTCTCTTGTTACTTACTAAGCAAATCAGTTCTACGCCAAGGCTTTTCAAAGTATCGTCATAAAAATCAGTTATTTTTTCAGATACAACAATATCTATTTTTAAATCGTCTGAAAGATCAGCATTTTTTAAAATATTAACAATAAATGAAGCAACGCCTCCATTAACCCACTGTTCTGTAAAAATCATTACATTCATAATAAACAATCCTTGCTATACATTTTATTTAAGCAAACTGTCCTTCAATCTCCAGAACGCTTTCAGACTTCTTTTCATATCCTCAGGATCGCGAATACCTTTCCAAAGCCTGTGGGCAATATACCACGGACGCATATAATATTTTTTTCTTGCGTATGCGCAAAAATCAACAAGCTCCTGAGCCGAAAGCTCGGGAGTGTTCAGGACGCAGTTAAGAGTTCCGTCATTCTGCAAATAATCCTCATATTTTCCGCTTATGTAACCGTTGCTTTTCGCCCATTCGTAAGCTTCCGTTCCGGGATAGGGAATAAGGGGGAAAAACTGTGCCGTATCAGTCTTGAACCGCATTGCAGCCGCAAGCGTAGTTTCCATAGTTTCTCGTGTTTCGCCCTCGTTTCCCACCATATAGCAGGCGTGTATCATCAGTCCGGCTTTTTTTGCGTTTGCAACATAAGCATCGATAAGCTTCAAATTACTGCCCTTTTTTATATTTTTCAGTATCTGTTCGTTATAGCTCTCAAAGCCCGGAATTATCAGGTGGCAGCCTGCTTTTTTCATTGCCTGCATTGTTTCAAGGTCAACATTTACCCGAGCATTGCAAAGCCACTTGAATCGTTTATTCAGACCATTTTTTATCAACAGACTGCATATTTCAAGTACGCGTTTTTTATTTGCGGTAAATGTATCGTCCTCAATTACAATTTCGTGTACTTCCGGGAAATTTTGGGCTATATATTTAAATTCCTTGACCACATTTTCCGGTGTACGCAAACGGTACTTGTGACCGTGCAGCGTCTGCGGATAAACGCAGTAATTGCAGTGTGCCGGACAGCCCCTTCCAGTAAAAATTTGGATAGCGGGATACGAAGCAGCAGGAAAAACATAATCCTTAACGTCCAAATACTTTTTTATAAAAGGCGCGGCCATTGGTATTTCGTCAAGCTGTTCAATATATGACGCGTCGGAAGTTTGCATGACAGAGCCGTTTTCACGGTACGTAATTCCCAGCACCGTATCAAGGCCGTTGCCGTCTCTTATTGCTCTTGCAGTATCGCGGACAATACAGTCATATTCGTGACGGGCAATAATGTCTATAGAATCGTTTATATTCAACGTTTCATCGGGCACAGCCGAGGGATGTGTTCCAACAAGCATTATTTTACTTTTGGGATATTTTTTTTTCAATATTTCGCCGAAAGACGCGTCGCTGTATATGGACGGCGTACTTGTGTCCAACACAAACAGAGCCGCGTCGGGAGCTTCATTTTTTACTCGTTCCAAGGTTTTTGCTTCATCAAGGCGTTTTGCCGGAGCGTCAATGAAAGATATATCAAATCCGTCCTTTTCAGCGGTTGCCGCCGCGTAAATCAACCACAGCGGATAGTATAAAACACCGCTGTGACCTATAGACGGACTGCGTGATTCTCTTGAAAACTTTCCGTATTCTGCCTTAAAAGGCGGATTGATAAAGCAAATTTTCATTGCTTTTACCTCACTTTTTATTATTTAAGATTTCTGTATTTAAGCAAACCTTTAACAATGTACCAGCATTCATAATAAAATGACGAAAAAACATTAAGCCCCATATAACGGTATGTATTCCAGTTCATTTTTGCAGCCTTAAACTTATTCCCGGATTTAGACGTTTTTGACAAGCGATATATTAAAAGCGGTTCGTCCACACCGTATGCGAATTTTCCGCTTTTTAATATTCCGAGCCAAACGGCAAAATCCTCGTGCATGTTATCGCCTGACACATAATATTTTTCATATAACTCTTTCCGCACCAATGCAGATGAATTGGATATCAAATTTTGCTTTAAAAGCTTCCTGTACCCTATTTGGGGCGGAGCACTCAGATACCAGTTTATGGGGTCGCCTTCCGAACCCATAAACGCTGATCCTGTGTACAGCAAATCGCCTCCTGTTTCCTTTTGCAGCTTTATTTGCTTTTCAAGCTTATCAGAAGCCCATGCGTCGTCGCTGTCCAAAATAGCTATCCATTCGCCTTTTGCTTCTTCAAGACCATGCCTGCGAGTATAGGAAACGCCGCTGTTTTGCATATTTTGAATGACTCTTACCCTTTTGTCATTTTCACGGAACTTTTCCGCAATAGCCAGGGTGTTATCCTTTGAGCAATCGTCAATAATAAGCAATTCAAAATTGGGGTATGTCTGATTCAAAACTGAAGTTACAGCCTGTCCGAGGGTTTGCTCGGCGTTATAGGCAGCCATAATTATGCTTATCAATCCAAACTGACTGTCCTGCATTTGCTGTATCCTCCCATTAAAGTTTCTGAAATTTACTTTTCCTCGCTGACCGCCGCCAATTCCTTAACCACTTCAAGATTTTCCTTTTTTGCAGTAATCTGTCCGTCCTTGACTCCCTCTGTACTCTCGGGCATAAATAAAATTTTAACCGTAGCGAACATAAGTCCGATATCGCAGCTAAGGGACATATCGTTTATGTACATTAGATCCATCTGCAGCTTGTCATACGGCTCGGTATTGTACTTGCCGTATATCTGCGCATATCCCGTCAAACCAGCCTTAACCTGTAATCTCAGCGCAAACGCAGGCAAGGTTTCCTCATACTGCTTTGCGATTTCGGGACGTTCGGGACGCGGACCGACAATCGTCATTGTCCCTAACAGAGTACACCAAAGCTGTCCCAATTCATCAAGACGAAAACGTCTGTAAAATCTGCCTACAGGAATTATTCTGTCGTCATTTTCAGACGCAAGCCTCGCAACGCCGTCTTTTTCCGCGTCCACACGCATAGTACGGAATTTTATAAGCTGAAACTCTTTTCCGTCCTTGGTAAGCCTTGTCTGTTTGTAAAACACAGGTCCTCCGTCGTATGCCTTGATAGTGACCGCCATAAACAGCATAACGGGACTCGTTACAATAATTCCGATCAGAGATAAAACAATATCTACCGCACGCTTTACAAAAAGATAAAACGGATCGGGAGCGGCGTGTCTTACACGCAGAATCGGAACGCTGAACATCTGCATATGCTTTGCGCCCGACATAAGAACATCGCCGATTTTGGGCTCTATGTACGCAGGAATGTTTTTTTCAACGCAGTATTTTATTATGCCGTTCCGCAAAGTAGCTGAAATGCCTGCTATGAACACCGCTTCGCAATCACCGATTTCTTCAATCAGCGAATGAATTTCCGTAGGGTTCTCAATATATTTTATCACTTCAAATTTATTTGAAAGAGAACTGATTTCCGAAAGCTTCTGCAAGTCGTTTTCGGAGCGATAAATTATAACAGTTTTTTTAGCCTTGTACATCATAAAATAGATTTTATTTGTAAACAATACCCACGTAGTATTCCAAATAAATTCGGCAAAAAACACACCCAAAAGCATAAGCAAATTAGGAATTTTATGAAGAAAAGCCGCCTGAACGATATACACGATTCCCGACGCTACAACGCTTGAAAGGGTAAGAGAATACATCAGCTCATAGACCTTTCTGCCGCCTATTTCAAAGGAATTATAAACGCGCATTAGCCAAATATCGATAACAAGAAATATTAACACAAATAAAATATACGGAGTTAAATGCCTGTCAATCTGCTGCAAAGCCGGACTTGAAAAATAAAAATACATCATAAAAAGTGCAGTATTTCCAACTATACTGACCGCTTTAAGCAGCCGCATAATCACTTCATTTTTCATATGCTTGTCCATTTTCCTTCCCACACAATCTTTTTTATAATTCCAAACCTGTTTGAATAAGCTTTTTATAAAAAGCCCCCTGCCTTTGACATTTTAAAGCGTTTGTTCCACAATTTGCCGGCTGCTGACTTTTTCCAAATGATACCTATAGAATCAAGCCTTTGGATTAGGCCGCTGTTTATATGAATGCCTAATCTATTACGGTGATTTACTGTCCGCTCGCCGAGTCTAAAACCGCTCCTGCAAACAAACATTGCCGGTACATCAAGATATCTGTGTTCCTCAAAATATGCATTTGCGTGATCAAATCCGTTTTTCCAATTGCGGATAGATTTATAATCTCACAGCATACAAATCTCATTAAGACGCGCCTTTAAGCTTTCTATCGTTTAATTTTTTGCCGTATAGCACCGAGAAACAAGCTTTGCAAAATTCCCTCTGCTCAATATTAAGATTATCATTTGTATATTCGGTCAACTTTTCCAATAAAACTCAGCGTTTCCGCTCATTTTCGCATCGTTTCAAGATTACATTATCCTATGTTATTATACAGTTTCAATTAACAATTAAATATAGTATAGCTTATTCGGTACTTTTTTCGCAGAATCCTGAATTTTGCTGAAAAATTTACAATACCAAAATAAGTATATATAATATGAATGTATTTAATTTTATCACTTTTTTTTAGGTATGTCAATACACAAAATCTTACAATTTTTGATATACCGGCTGAGATTCTTAAACGATTTAAACAAAATATTGTTAATAAAACTATTATATATGACAATTAATGTCGTTCGGGACAAGTAAAAACACCTTACAGCGTAAGAATTGTGGTATAAAACGGGATGAAACATGGAAATACATGGAGAAAATATCTAAAGGCACAAAAATGGATGTTACAAGAATGAGCTTATGGCAAATCCTCTGTGTTTTGCCTTTTATTGGCAGTTCAGAATGGTTTTTTTGCATTTTGCTTGTCAAATAACATTTCTCTGGAACAGCATTTCATATTCTTAGTATTCTCTATGTGTCCGCATCTGCAGGAAAGTTTTGCTTGACAAAATTCTTGAAATGATGTATAATATATTATACTTGTATTATTAATGGAACAGCTGTCCGACTGATGATATGCGGGTATGGCGGAATTGGCAGACGCGCCAGACTTAGGATCTGGTGTCTTCGACGTGCAGGTTCAAGTCCTGTTACCCGCACCAGTTTTGGACTCTTAATTTTTTCCGGAAAGCTTGGAACGCTCCGTACTGTACAAAGTGTATGTTCAAGCGTATATTGATTTTAGTATTGCTAAAAGTTAGTATTGCTAAAAGAAATTTCAGATAAAATTAAATTTCCGGTTCCTGTAAATTGTTTTTGATTTTTATGATTTTTATAATGTGCTGTGTATTCACATATATTCCATGCTTTGACTTGACAAATTGATTATGGCATGGTACAATAAATATAATTATATTTTGCCGCTGTGGTGAAATCGGCAGACACGAGGGACTTAAAATCCCTTGGTAGCAATACCGTACCGGTTCAAGTCCGGTCAGCGGCACCATTATCATCTCCGCAAATCCCGTAAAAAAGGGCGTTTGCGGAGATGATTTTTGGGGTTAAAAACCATTTTGACCGCTATTTTTAAAAATGACCGTCTTTTCCTAACCTATGATTTTTCTCACTTCGTCAAACAAAAGATAGTAACGCTTACCGCCTGTCATTTTCTCTTTGACAGCATTATACAAACCCGGCTGCATAAAAGCGTAATCAGCCGCACAATCTTATCTAAGGCTATCTCGAAGTTCTCCGGCTCGCCGTACCTTCCTGCAATCTATTTTTCGGAACATTCCATTCCGTTCTTTGGGAGATGCCGGTGGCAGAGCCACAGTAAAACATACCGACAGCCGTCGCAGCAGTTCAGACGGTTTTGTTGTAAAATGAAGCGGACGAAAGCGGGGGACAGGATTGAAAAAATCTTGTTCCCCGCTTTCTGGCGGTGCATACCGTTTCAAGCATGGGGTCTATAATTTTGTCAAGTCTGCCCTTTTCAAACTCCATATCCCGCACCAGAACGTTATAGCCGATATTGTCTTTGATGATTTCCAGGCATATCTCTACTGCGCTTTGTGCTGCTTCCGTTACTTTCCGTTTCGGGGCACAGCCGCTTAAATTATTGTTCCGCTGATGTTGCGTGTGGCTGCTACTGCTTGCTGATGTAAATTACTTTCTGAACTATTCTTGCCGTAATTATTATTTCAGCAATATTCTTGAAGGAAAATTGTGTATAAAAATAATAGTTGCACATGGTCATTTTATTAAATAAACATTTACTACAAAAATAAATAATAACGCGGTATTCTTGATGTATTTTTATATTGATACCCGCTTAAAAATGAAATCATGCCCAACGTTTTTAAAGAAATTAAATGCAATAATTTTACATTATTCATTGCAAAAATTTCACCTTTTGCCTTAAAGACAAAAAAATAATCCGTTTTTTATTGGAAAATGCAAAATGCGCTTGAAAAATGTATTTGTTTGTAGTATAATAAGAAAGTATGATTGCATTTCAGACTTTAAACGAAAGCGAAACGATCAGGAAAGGTTTTTATATGTCAAAAAGAATTTCATATGCCGATGTTGCAGTAAACGCCGCGCTTGTCCTTATGTCGGCAGCGGCTGCAGCTCTGCTTTGCATATATTTTTTCGCAGGAAAGCCTGCGGACAGCGATCCGTCCGATACGGATACTCCTCATGTTATTAACGCTTCCGAAACGGAGCCGACTCAAACTTTTGTTACAACGGTTACGGAAACAACCGTTATTTCCGAAGAATCGGAAACCGCTTCGGAGACCGAACCCGAATCCAATATTGGGGATTATTCCCCTGAGTTTTTTCAGAATACGCTTTTTATAGGAGATTCAATTTCGGTGGGACTTATCAATTATGAGTTCCTTGCGCCTGAAAACGTCTTTGCAAAGGCGGGAATCACGCCGTCGTCTGTAGTTAACACAAATATTGACGACGTTTCAGTTTTTTCTAAGGCGGCAGGCCTTGACCCGGAATATATCTGCATAATGCTGGGCACAAACAGCGTTGCATATGTTGAGGCGCAGGAAATGTCCGAAGAGCTGAGTAAGTTTATTGACATGATCTTAGAGACTTGTCCAAATGCAAAGATAGCGCTCGCCTCCGTACCGCCCGTTACCCGTAAGCACGAGGAGGAAAAGCCGGAACAGCTTGAAGCTATAATCTCTTATAACAAGCTTGTAAAAGAGCTTGCGGAGGAAAAATCAGTCGCTTATGCCGACGCATTCAGTCTGCTTACGGATGAGACCGGGTATTTAAGTTCGCGCTATGCCGAGCACGACGGTCTGCACCTAAAGATACACGCTTATCCCGTGATACTCGGCGCAGTCCAGAACGCGCTTATAGATTACTACGATATAGTCTTTGTTCCTCCCGCGGAGACAGAGCCTTCCTCCGAATCTGCGGTATCAGCCGTCGGAACCGTTTCAGCCGCAATTGAAGCGGCTGGAGAACCGGTTGCCGAAACGCCACCTGAAACGGAGAATACAGACGAAGCTGTTGAAGAAATTTCAGTCCCCGGCAGCATGGAGGATATCATCGGGCTTGAAGACTCCGAAGAGCTTGACGACACGGAATAAAACAATACCATTTCGTTTGCATAGCTGTCCTTATTCTAAATCTGCGATTAAAACAGTACACAAAAAAATCTGCGTAATACCACACATATCAAAGCTTTTGCTTGATGATTTGTACAGCTTTTAATTGCAGATTAGTATTGGAACAGCAATTACATAATATTTTAAAATTCACCCGCCGATAAAAATGAAAGGAAGATCAGTTATGAAAAAATCAATTATCATTGCAGCAGCTTTTTCGCTTTCGTTAATGCTGCTTACGTCCTGCTCCGGCGAGCAGCCCTCGGTACCCGTTGACGCTACCGTTGAGACCTCCGCAGAATCCTCGGGCGACGGTCAGGGAGAGTCTGACGTTCTTCCCGATGCAGTACCTGTAGAGAACGCTTCCGCCGCGGACATAACTGCCGCCGTAACAGCGGAAATAGAAATTCCCTCCGCAGTGGAAAAAACAGCCGACAACATAGGCGCGTTCTATGACGTGGACGTATCGGCAGTCACGGATATGTCTGTGCTGGTGTGCGGAAGCGGAGCTTATCCCGACGAGCTTGCAGTATTTAAATTTACTGACGGTGAAGCCGCAAAGGCAGGTATGGAAGCCGTACAGAAGCGTCTGGACAGCCAGACGGAGCTTTACGCCGACTATACTCCCGACGAGATGTACAAGCTTGAAGACGCTTTCATTTTCACCAAGTACAACTGGGTGGTAATGGCAGTTTGCTCGGACAATGCACGCGCAAAAGAGATCATTGAGAATATGCTGTAATTGTAGTACTGATCCCCGATCAAAATTCAGATAAAAGATCAGTATTACAAGCAAACCGCAGCAATAAAAAAGCTCCCTGCTTCTCAGCTACACAGAGAAACAGGGGGCTTGATAATTTCATGTTGGTCAGGATATTCTGCATACGGATAGCTGTTTCCGTATGCAGAATTTTCAGCAGCGGACAGCTTCTGCGGAATGTTTGAATACCGGTCTGGAAAAGCAGGTCGTATCAGTATTTTATCTGTACCTGCAAATCTCCTCGAAATCAATGCTGCCGCCGAAGATGTCCAGTGCGCTTCCAACGGTGAAGTCCAGTCCGCCGCACTGTTTAAGTATTTCCAGGTCGCTCATGGAGCCTATACCTCCCGCGTATGTAACAGGAAGCCTGTTCCACTTTCCGAGCATTTCCGCAAGAGGACGTTCAACGCCGCGCGCTTTGCCCTCCGCGTCAACAGCGTGTATGAGAAATTCCGCGCAGTATTCTCCAAAAGTATCCATAGCCTCTGGGGACAGCTTTACATTCGTAAATTTCTGCCAGCGGTCGGTAACTATATAGTAGCCGTCCCCGCGTCTGCGGCAGGAAAGGTCAAGGACAAGCCGTTCCTTTCCCGCAGCCGCTGACAGACTTTTCAGTCTGGCGAAGTCTACCTGTCCGTCACGGAAGACATAGGACGTGACAATTACATGGGACGCTCCTTTTTCAAGGAAATCAGCGGCGTTTTCGGCATTTATGCCGCCGCCGATCTGGAGTCCCCCCGGATATGCTGCCAAAGCCGCATAAGCCTGTTCAAGATCTGCGCCGTAATGCTCCGAACCCTGCGGATTAAGGATAATAACGTGTCCTCCCCGCAGACCTCTGGTTTTGTACAGTTCCGCGTAAAAAGCCGCGTCTTTGTCGGAGACAAAGTTTTCCCGTGCCGCATTGCCCGCGTCAGCAAGGCTTCCTCCCACTATCTGCTTTACCTTTCCGTTGTGTATATCTATGCAAGGTCTGAATCTCATGGCGTTTCCTCCGTTTTTAGCGTTATCTATAATGATACAGCAAAAATCGCGTTTTGGCAATACATTAGAAAAAAATATAAGGAAAAGGACGGGGAAAACCTGACCTTTAGCAATTCAGATCATTCGGGGCTCGCCGGTTCGCTGTGATAGTATTCCGTTTTCAAGAAACTGTTTTTGCAGTATAAATTGATTTACGTGAACTTTCACGACCAATGCTTGACTGCATAAGGGATATGTGTTATAATTATAGTATTATAATTATTTTATATTTGGGACACAGGCGTACTTTAGGTTTTCATATTTTTTTATTAGTTTTTGAAAACGTTTTCACACGAGCCTTAAAAGTCTTGGGGACTTACGATATTACCCATAGAAAGGAAAGATCATTATGAAAAATTTATTCGGAAAAATCATTGCAACAGCTGCTGCTCTGGCGCTGACCGCGTCCGTATTTTCGGGCTGCTCAAAAACGGACGGGGACAGCGGAAACGGCGGCGGGTCTTCAGCTTCTTCCGCCGCAGAATGGAACGATCTGAACCAGACGGAGATCACTGCCGCCATGGGCATGGGCTGGAATCTGGGAAATCAGCTTGAGGCGTCCCAGGACAAGGTGCCAAGCGAAACAGCCTGGGGAAACGCTGTCATTTCGGAGGAGCTTATAAAGCTTGTTAAGGAAAGCGGTTTCAGCACCGTAAGGATTCCCGTTTCCTACCTGTCAAAGATAGGCGAAGCTCCCGGCTATAAGATCGACGAAGAGTGGCTCGACCGCATTCAGGAGGTCGTGGACTATGTTGTAGAGAACGGTCTGTACGCTGTCATGAACATTCACGGCGACGGTTACTACACCGTTGACGGCGGCTGGCTGCTCTGCGTGGACGAAAATCAGGACGAGATCAAGGACAAGTACGAAAAGGTGTGGGCGCAGATAGCCGAACGCTTCAAGGACTACGACGAGCACCTTATATTCGAGTCTATGAACGAGGTTTTCGACAATACTTACGGCGAACCAAATCCTGCGGGATACCAAAACATAAACGCCTACAATCAGATATTTGTGGATACTGTGCGCAAAACCGGCTCCAACAATGAAAAGCGCTGGCTGCTTATCCCGGGCTGGAACACAAATATAGGACATACTGCCGGCGATAAAGGCTTTGCTGTACCCGCCGACAGTCTTTGCACTGCGGACGGGAATCGCCTTATGATATCGGTACACTACTACGATCCCTATAACTTTACCATTGACGAGAATATTATGTCCGCAAAGACCCAGTGGGGAAAATACGCCGTTGAGGACTACGACAACTGGGGTCAGGAGGACTATGCGGATTCCCAGATGAAGCTTCTGAACAGCAAGTTCGTAAGTCAGGGATATCCCGTTGTTATCGGAGAAATGGGCGTTCAGGACAAAACTCATCTGAGCTCGGGAATGAACGAGTTCAGACGGTACTGGCTGGAGTACATAGTAAAGTCCGCTAAAAACAACGGATGTATACCCGTTTACTGGGACAACGGCTGGAACGGCAAAAACGGCTTCGGTCTGTTTGACAGGCTGAGCAAAACGGTAACTCAGCCTGAGCTTATCGAGGCTATGACAAGAGCGATAAATTCAGACGGAGACTATGAAATAGCTCCCCCGCAAATCTCCTCTGACAACGGCGGGAACGAATAAACGAAAAGGACGCCTGATATGAAGATAGACCGTCTTATAGGAATACTTTCCATTCTTTTGCAGAGGGACAAGATAACAGCCTCCGAGCTTGCGGAAAAGTTTGAGGTGTCCCGCCGAACTATCGTCCGCGATATCGAGGATATCTCAAAGGCGGGTATCCCAATTACGGCTTCGCAGGGACGAAACGGCGGCATTTCGATAATGGACGGCTTCAAGCTTGACCGCACCCTGCTTTCCACCGAGGACATGAAAGCTATACTGACAGGCTTGCAGGGGCTTGACAGCGTAAGCGAAAGCAGCCGTTACCGCCGCCTTATGGAAAAGCTCAGCGCGGAAAACGCCGTAAATATGGAGAGCGCAGGAAACAGCATTATTGTGGATCTGTCCTCCTGGGATAAGAGCATGGTGTCCTCAAAGCTTGAAATTATAAAGTCAGCGATAAGAAGCCGCGAAAAAATTTCCTTTATGTATTATTCTCCCGAACGCACCGAAGAACGTACTATTGAACCGTACCGTCTGGTTTTCCAGTGGGCAAATTGGTATGCGTGGGGGTACTGTGAAAAACGGAAGGACTACCGAATGTTCAAGCTGACGAGAATGACCGGACTGCGCGCCTCGGGTGAAAGCTTTTCTCCCCGTGAAATACCTGTTTACAGCTGCGATAAGCTGAGGCATACAAAAGGTGAAATTTCAGTCAAGGTCAGGTTTGACAGCTCCGTAATGTGGCGGCTGGTGGACGAATTTGGCGCAGAGTATCTCTCTTCCGCCGCAAACGGAAACGAGTCTAAGGACGGCAGCATTATCCTTGATTTTACATGGTCGGACGTTCCGTCGTTTTTTTCATATATAGCGGGTTTTCGCGAGGCTGCGGAAATTATCGCTCCCGAAGAATACAGAAAGGAATATTCGGAACTGCTTGAAAATATGCTGAAAAAATACCGATAATAAAATTAAACGGGATCGGAAAAATAATGCATACGCATATCATACTGAGTTTTTAACGCCGTTTTTAAGCATGTATTTTAAGTTTCGGTAAAATCAAAAAGTTTTTTATTGATAATTAAAAATCAAAAAAGCCGGGGCGGATAAAATATCCGCCCCGCTTTAACGGAGGAATTTCCATGAATTGGTTTACCACGGAAGAAATTGACAATGATACATATGTTATCAGCGAATACCGCCATTGGGAGGAGACTCACTGTTACCTGCTTATCGGTTCAAAGCGCTGTCTGCTGATAGATACGGGACTTGGGATATGCAATATTTTTGATGAAGTTTCAAGGCTCACAGATAAGCACGTCACCGCCGCTGCTACTCACATTCATTGGGATCATATCGGAGGACATAAGTATTTTCCCGATTTTTACGCTCACGGCGAAGAGCTTGACTGGCTGGACGGAAAATTTCCTCTTACCATTGAAACCATAAGAGAAATGGCCTGCGACAGGTGCGAACTGCCGGAAAATTATGATATAAACACTTACGAATTTTTTCAGGGAAAGCCTGCGGAAATACTTTCCGACGGAGATGAAATAGACATTGGAGGACGCGTTATAACTGTCCTCCACACGCCGGGACATTCTCCCGGTCATATGTGCTTTTGGGAGAAAGAACGAGGCTGCCTTTTTACCGGTGATTTGGTTTACCTTGGTACACTTTTGGCGTACTATCCGTCAACCGACCCGGAAGCATATCTTGAGTCTCTTAAAAAAATTGCGGCGCTTAACGCAGAAAAGATTTTTCCCGCGCATCATTCTCTTAATATTGATCCTGCCGTAATTACGGAAATGAGGGATGAATTTCAAAAGCTGAAAGCAGACGGAAAATTACATCACGGCAGCGGTACTTTTGATTTCGGAAACTGGGCTGTTTGGCTGTAAATATATATTTCAAATCTTTTAAATATAGTGATCTTGCTTAAATGTCAATAATTTCGACAATAATTTTAGTGCTTAAAAACATAGAAATATATTTAAATTACGGAAAAGAAATTATGAGCACCGATAATATTAAATAAATTACTTAGTGTCTGACAGATTATTCGGTTATTTTTATTAATAAATTATTTTTTCTCAAATACGTGGTTTGCTTTTGCTATAACAGTAAAAATAAAGTAAATTAATAGGATTTCAGAAAGAAAAACGTATAAATGATTATTGTTATATAACGATAATTATTTATAAAAACAACATTTTATTACAGCAAATATTTAATAAGGAGGTCTTCATATTGAAAGCGGGGATATCAACAGCGTGTCTGTACCCGATGGAAGTTGAACAGGCATTCCGGCAGCTTGCGGAAAACGGAATTAAAACAGCGGAGGTTTTTGTTAACTCACACTGCGAGCTTTACGACCCGTACCGCGGAGAAATGCTGACGATTCAAAAAGAATACGGCGTTAATGTTGTTTCGGTGCACCCATACTCGTGCAGCATAGAACCGATAATGCTTTTTACTGTTTATGAGCGTAGGCTTGCGGATATGCTGGAATATTACAAAAGATATTTTGAGTATATGAATTTTTTCGGAGCAACGCATTTTATCCTCCACGGCAACAAGCCGCAGAACCCTTTTCCCGACGAAAAGTATTTTGAGAGGTTTTTAAAATTGCAGGAGACCGCCGAACGGTTCGGAGTATGCGTTTTGCAGGAAAACGTTGCTCGGTGCACAAGCAGGAATCTTGATTTCCTTGTTAAAATGAAAGAAGCTTTAGGGGAGAAGGCGGCGTTTGTGCTGGACGTCAAACAGGCTCACCGCAGCGGTTACGACCCTTTGGAAATAGTCCGTGCGCTGGAGGAAAATATCAGGCACGTCCATTTTTCCGACCACGGAAAGGCTGGGGACTGCTTGAAATTCGGTTTCGGAGAGTATGATAATTTCACGCTTTTTAGTGAGCTGAAAAAATACGGATATGACGGAAACGTTATTATCGAGCTTTACAGGGGAAGTCATGGCGGAGCGAAAGATCTGGCGGAAAACTGCAGGGAGCTCAATAAATTTCTGACGGAAAATAATTTTTGAAAGATATGTTTTGCCGCTGTTAAAGCCTTGCCTATTGACAATATGCGCAATTAAGAGTATAATTATGGATATGCTTGAAAAATCAAAAAGGTGGTTACTGAAATGGCTGAAAAAAGTATGGATAAAATCGTTGCGCTCTGTAAGGGCAGAGGTTTTGTATACCCCGGTTCCGAGATTTACGGCGGTCTGGCGAATACATGGGATTACGGTCCTTTGGGAGCACTGCTGAAAAATAATATTAAAAACGCCTGGCTGAAAAAATTTGTGCAGGAATGTCCCTACAACGTTGGACTTGACAGCGCGATACTGATGAACCCCCAGACATGGGTGGCTTCGGGACATCTGGGCGGCTTCTCCGATCCCCTTATGGACTGCCGCGAGTGCAAGACAAGACACCGCGCCGACCAGCTTATCGAGTCCCAGACCGATACCAACCCGACCGGCTGGAGCAACGAGCAGATGAGCGATTTCATCGAAAATAACGACATTAAGTGCCCTAACTGCGGAAAGAAAAACTTTACCCCTATCCGTCAGTTCAACCTGATGTTCAAGACCTTTCAGGGCGTTACCGAGGACTCCAAGGCGGAGCTTTATCTCCGTCCCGAAACGGCGCAGGGTATCTTTGTAAACTTCGCCAATATCCAGCGTACCACAAGAAAGAAAGTGCCTTTCGGCGTTGCGCAGATAGGCAAGTCTTTCCGTAACGAGATAACCCCGGGCAACTTTATATTCCGCGTGCGCGAATTCGAGCAGATGGAGCTTGAATTCTTCTGCAAGCCGGGAACCGACCTTGAATGGTTCAGGTACTGGAGGACATACTGCCGCGATTTCCTTTTGGGACTCGGCATAAAGGAGGAAAATCTTCGTCTCCGCGACCATTCTCCCGAGGAGCTCTGCTTCTATTCAAAGGCTACCACCGACTTCGAGTACCTGTTCCCATTCGGCTGGGGAGAGCTTTGGGGAGTGGCGGACAGAACCGACTACGACCTTACCCAGCACATCAAAACAAGCGGAAAGTCCCTTGAATACTTTGACCCGGAAACCAACGAGAAATATGTTCCCTATGTTATCGAACCGTCTCTCGGCGTTGAAAGACTGTTCCTTGCTATTGTCTGCGAGGCTTACGACGAGGAGGAGATAGGCGAGGGAGACGTGCGTACCGTTATGCACCTCCACCCCGCACTTGCACCCGTTAAGGCGGCTGTACTGCCTCTTACCAAAAAGCTTAAGGAGCAGGCGACCGAGGTCTACACCATGCTTTCAAAGCACTTCTCCGTAGAGTACGACGAGGCGGGACAGATAGGCAAGCGCTACCGCCGTCAGGACGAGATAGGCACGCCTTTCTGCATTACCTATGATTTCGACACGCTTGAAAAGGACGGCTGCGTTACCGTCCGCGACCGTGACACCATGGAGCAGGAGCGCGTTAAGATCGAGGAGCTTGTGGATTATCTTAATAAGAAACTGGAATATTAATACATCAATACAGCTTTACACGGGCGGATTCCGTATCCGCCCGCAATGCGTTGTGACAATGCGCTTTCGGCAAGAAAAAATATCGGGGCGTATAACTGCTCCGATATTCATTGTGTTTATATGCTCATAAGAGATTTTATCAGCTTTACCGCAAAGCAGAAGCCCTGTTCAAAGGAGGCTTTCTGCGCTTCCGAAGCGCAGCCCATGGCTGTCATACCGATGTGCGAACGTATCGACTCGTCCCCGATATGCGATTCGAGGACAATGTTCAATTCCTTGAAAGCCGAGAGCAGTTCCTGGGATTCATATATTTTGAATTCGCCGTTGTCAAAAAGCGCGTCAAAGCTGAATTCGTTTGTATCCATAATGATTTTCCTTTCTGTTTGGAATTAGGTCTGTAGGGGCGGGGGTTCCCCGCTCACGGTTACGATATGGTTGTCGGGTGTTGCGGGACGGGAGACCCGTCCCCTACAATAATTTTTTTCTTGATTATATTGTAACATACCACATGGGATATTGCGATGGATATTTTGTAAACATATCATTAAAGAAAAATTAACACAAGGAGGGCGTAAAGTTGGATAAAAAAAATATTGAACGTCCGAAAGTGTTTGATAAAAAGGAATATAAAAAAGAGTACGCCAAAGCTCATTATAAAAGAATACTTGCAGAAGTCAAGCCCGAAGATTACGACCTTATAGACGGTTATTGCAAAAAGAACGATATCAGCAAAGCGAAGTTCATTATAGAAGCCTGCAAACATTACATTGACAATCACGGCAATAAATGATAAAATTATTGCAGTCCATAAGCATTTCCTTTCGTGTTTTATCTTGATATAATTATATCATATTTTACGTACGTAACTACAAAATTTCTGTTAATGTATTGAAAATTTTACGTACATGAATATTTAATGGAGTATGAATAATGGGAACATTTAACAGAAATGAATATATGCGTGAATATCGAAATAAAAACAAGGACAGCATAAAACAATTAAAAGCGGACATAAAATCAGACGATTACGACCTTATAGACGGCTATTGCAAAAAGAACGATATCAGCAAGGCGAAGTTCATTGTAGAAGCCTGCAAACATTACATTGACAATCACGGCAATAAATGATAAAATTATTGCAGTCCATAAGCATTTCATTTCGTGTTTTATCTTGATTTAATTATATCATAAGCTTATGTGTATGTCAATTAAATAAATATGAAAATAAAGTTGATTAAATATGAACAATCAAAGGGGGCTGCGTTTCATTTATGGATAAAAAATATATAGAACGTGCGCCCAAAGTTTCAGACGAGGAACGTAAAAAGAAACACATAGAAGCAAACAAAGAATACAATAAAAGGAATTACAAAGATTTGTCTGCAAAAATCAAGCCCGAAGATTACGACCTTATAGACGGCTATTGCAAAAAGAACGATATCAGCAAGGCGAAGTTCATTGTAGAGTCCTGCAAATATTACATTGAAAACCACAGCGAATAATTCTAATTTCTAAAAGGAAAGGAAACTGATATGCCCGGTACCGAAAATAAAGAGCCGCGCGAAAGCGGCGCGGCGGAAATACCCGAAGATACCAAAAAGAAAAAAGGCAAGTCCTTTATGGACGTTTACCGCGAGGTGAACGAAAGGGAACGCGCCGAGGAGCTGAAACGGCAGAGCGAGCTTGAAGCGGCAAGAGCCGACCGTGAGCGCAAGGCAAGGGACCAATACGCCGAAAAGCTGAGGCAGGAAAAGCTGGAGCTTTTAAAGCTCAAACAGGGGGTAATTTCAGAGGAGGACGTTCCGGCGGAGGTCATAGAGGAACGGCACTACACGGTATGGGAGAAAATAAGCAACTACTTTTATCATAATAAGGTGTACATTATTATAGGTACTTTGCTGTTCCTGATACTGGCGTTTCTGGTGTACGACCTTGCCACGCGGGTCACTCCCGACGTTTCGGTAATGATAATCGCCAAGGACGACGCTTTCCAGTTCTATACCGAGAGCATGGAGCTGCTTTTTGAACGGTACTGCGAGGACTGGAACGGCGACGGAAAAGTGGACGTGAGAGTGTTTTACGCTCCCGCGGTAATGGGGGATTCCCCCGAGGAGCTGTATACCCGTCAGGCTGACCAGACAAAGCTTGTGGCGGAGTTTCAGGCAGGGGACACGGTCATCGTAATCGCCGATGCGGAGGCCTGCGAAGCTGTGGGCATTGCCGAGGGGGACGGAGTTTTAGCGGACATAAGCAAGGATTTTCCCGGTGATGAAAACGTTTCGTGGTCGGGCTATATGCTGAGCGGAACAGGCATGGCTGAGGATATTGAATATCCCGCGCTTTCCGATGAACTGTTCGCCGCTTTCCGCGAACCCCGCGGAGGTATCGGTATGAACGAGAAAGAATTCAGGGAGAATTACGAACACGCTGTTGAGATGTGGAGAAATTATCTGACGGGAAATGAAATAAATCCTCTTCCGGAAGATGCTGACAACAGCAATTAAGTATAAAAAGACAATTTTGAAACGTCCGCGAAAGGAGAACCGCAATGAGCAGATTTCGGTTTGAAATAAATGTTGAGCCTAAGGATATCCCGAATCTCGACGATTCCCACAAGCGGGACTGTGCCGACGCGCTGAAAAAAGTGATCAATCATGTATTCAAGTATACCCTTATTTTCTCCGTTGCTGTAATGGCTTTTTTCGGATTGTATTCTCTTTTCGGGTTCACGTATCTTCTGCGCATGGAAAAAATGCTGCCGCAGATAAATCTTTTCATGCCTCTTCTGGCTCTGGCTGCGTTTATTCTGGAATTTATTGCGGGCACTATGAATAAGCCCGCGCTGGTAATTGAGGTCATACTTAATGTTCTGCTGATCTTTTCGGCTATACTCATTATTCCGACAGTATGGATAGCTCCGTTTGCCCTTTATGCGGCGGTTGTCCACATAAAGCTTATCACCTTTATACCGTTTCACAAAACCCTTTCGGAGCAGGATGGATACCCCGAATTTACTCCGCTTCCCCCAAAAAACGAAACTGACGCGGCGGAAAAAAATTCCGATTCTGAGGAGAAAACAGGCGGAAGCGGTCGGAATTAAATATTCAAGACGTTGCGTATTAAAGCAGCCGCTTTGGAGAAGCTCCGAAGCGGCTTTTTCTTTTAACAGCTAAATGTATCAGCTTTTTGTACCGTGTAAGAATCCCGCGGCAATCGTTATGCGGCAGGGCAGACAAAATACCCGGCTGCGGTTTATTAAAAGCAGCCGGGTATGATTTTTATTCAGCGGCAAAATACACGCTGTACTTTCAGGGATCAGCCCTCGGAGACTTTAGCCTGAAGCTCGGTGTTTACTTCGTCAACGAGCATGATAATTGTATCGGCAATGGACTCTCTTGTAGTAGCCCAGTCCGTGCCGTGGAATGCGGCTCTTATTCCGACTTCCGCACCGCCATCGGTAGTATAGGAAGCGATGTCGGTAGAACAGCCGGGAGCAAGGTCTACAACAGGATACTTCTTGGCAAGGCCGTTGATCTCTTCCAGCCTGTCAACAAGCTCTCTGGGCCACTGAGCGTCTTCCATTCTCTTCTGACGGAATATCTCTCTTGCGCTTTCATCGCTGCCGGCAAGGATAGTGCACTCTGCAAAACGTGCAACACCCTCGGGGTTTGTAGCGCCCTTACAAAGAACATAGCCTTCCATGCCCGCCGCCTGATAAGGATCGGAACCTGCGGGGGACGGTGTGGGAGCGATACCAAGGTTCTCGGGCGGTATCTGGTGAGTCCATGTGGAGGGATCGCCCTCAGCTTCCCATGAACCTCCGATCCAGAACAGCTCTCTGCCCTCTCCCATCATAGCGGGCTGGATAGCCCAGTTAAACTGCTCTGTGGGAAACACCAGACCGCTGTTGTAAAGGTCGTAAGTGAAGTTCATTGCTTTTTCAAGCGTAGCGTCGTTCAAGTTGCAGACGAGCTGACCGTCAACAGATTCAACAACAGGAACGCCTGCGGAATATGTCAGGGCAAGCTCATTGTACCAGTTGTCAAGACCCCACTGGTCATTTTCCTCGTCAACGAAGTTTTGGAGCATATCCTTAAAGGTATCCCAATTCCAGTTGCCTTCCTTGTACATATCCCAAGGATCGTCGAGACCGTTTGCTTCAAGAGTAGCCGTGTTATAGTATACCATATAGTTCGCAACAACATTTGTAACGAACATGAAGTGTTTGTCGCCGAACTTATAGCTGTCCATGGCTGTTTTGGTGTTTGCCCAGATAGCGTCGTTAAGGTCGATATAGGGATCGACAGCCTGGAACATTCCGCTGATGATACCCTTTGGAAGATTGCCTGTATCACCTGCGTAGAAGTCGATTCCCTCGCCTCCGAGAACGTATGTGGAAAGGTCGTTGTAGCGGTTTTCCCATGTGGTCTGATACCATTTGATCGAGCCGCCGTACTTTCTCTCAAACAGTTCAAGCTCAACCTTTTTGGACGCTCCGTTTGTACTGGGGTTAATGTCATAGTGAGCGAACCATTTGATCTCCTTGTTTTCAAGCTCCACGTCCTTAAGCTGGGACATTGCGCTGCTCAGAGCGTCAGCCTGTTCCTCGTCAAGCTCCGACTCATTGATAGCCGCCGTAACAGCCGTGGTGGTCTCTGCGGTGGTAGTGGTGGTAGCTTCGTCGCCTGCGTTTCCGCCCTCGTTGGCGGGAGCGTCGTCGCTTGAGCAGGCCGCAAATGCGCTTGTCATAGTAAGCGCAAGGAGTCCTGCCATGATTTTCTTTAAATTCTTCATATTTACCTCCTTTGTGAAACACAAGCCGCAAGCGTTTGTTATGCTCGCGGCGCGGTTTCATCTGTAATTAATTATACCAAAAAAGTCGGTTATCTTCAAGGGACATTTTACAGATATAATTCCTGAAATTTTGTAAATTATTGCTAAAAAAGTCTTGCGAAAACCTTTAAGTTATACAATGCTTCAAGAGGCAAATACAGGAAAGATCAGCTTATTTCCATGATTTGGGAATCAGCTGGATCAAATTGGAAATTACTGCTTTACAAAATGCACTGTCTTTGATTTGAAATCTCCGTCAAGATTTACGAAAATTCCGGAGTTCATAAGGGCGCAGCCGTTCAGCACTTCGCCGTTTTCCATGTTTTTGTAGGCGGATTTCGGGTCGAGACCTTTCAGCCTTATCCGCCTGCTGCGGCAGTTGGGTCTGCCAAGTACCTGAACGAACGTGAACACAGCTTCGGACTTGTCCTTTGCCACAAATATCCACGCGTCCCACATATTGTCTTCAAAAACGTTTCCTATGCGGTACTGATCGCCGGTGCGGATAACGGGATTGTACTTGTTAAACTCTGCTATCTGTCCGGGGATAGCGTCCCTGTCCTCCTTGGGTATTCTTGTCACGTCAAGCTCATAGCCGAAAGTACCCACCATAGCAACGTTTCCGCGGGTAGAGAACGGCGTGGAGCGTCCCACAGTATGGTTGGGACAGTCGGAAACGTGAGCTCCCATTGCGGAAGCCGGGTAGCAAATGGTTGTGCCGTGCTGTATCTTCAGACGTTCAATAGCGTCGGTATCATCGCTGCACCATATCTGCGGAGAGTAATAAAGCATACCCGCGTCAAAACGTGCTCCGCCGCCGGAGCAGTTCTCCAGAAGAATGTGGGGGTAATCCGTGGTAAGCCTGTTCATCAGGTCGTAAACGCCCAGAACGTATCTGTGCCAAAGCTCCCGCTGACGGTTTTTCGGCAGGGAGGTCGAACCAACCTCGGTAAGCTGACGGTTCATATCCCACTTGATGTACTCAATATTCGCATTATCAAGTATGTTTTTCATCATTCCGTAAACGCAGTCCCTGACCTCCTTGTTGGAGTAGTCCAGAACGTACTGCTCGCGGGACATCGTCATATCTCTTCCTCTGATTTGGATAGCCCATTCGGGGTGCTTTCTGTAAAGCTCGCTGTCGGGAGAGATCATTTCCGGCTCGAACCAGATACCGAATTTCATACCCAGTTTGTTTACCTCGTCAACAAGGTGTTTCAGACCGCCTTTAAGCTTCTTTTCGTATACAAACCAGTCGCCGAGAGAGCTGTTGTCCGAGTCTCTGTGTCCGAACCAGCCGTCGTCCATAACAAGCATTTCAATGCCAAGCTTTGAAGCTTCTTCTGCAATTCCGATAAGCTTGTCGGTATCGAAATTGAAGTAGGTAGCCTCCCAGTTGTTGATAAGTATGGGGCGGCGCTTGTCCTTGTACTCGCCGCGTATAAGGTGCTGACGGTACAGATCGTGGAACGTGCGTGACATCTTGCCTATGCCCTCGTCAGAGTACACCATAACTGCTTCGGGAGCAATAAATTCCTCATTGGGTTCAAGAAGCCAGTTAAAATCAAAGTGGTTGATACCCATTACCGCGCGGGTGTACTTGTGCTGGGTAACCTCAGCCTGAGCGAAAAAGTTTCCGCTGTAGACGAAATTGAAGCCGTAAGCCTCGCCAATGTCTTCGTCCGCATTGTGGGAAACAAGAGCCATAAAGGGGTTATTCTGATGTGAGGACTCGCCCTTTACCGAGTCAATGCCCTGCTTGCCGTGGTGGAGGCGGCAGCGTTCCATGCAGCGTTCTCTCGCCCAGCTTCCGTTCAGGGTGATAAGGTCATAGCCGTCGTTGTCGAAGTCCACGCACATGGACAGTACTCTCTTAACATTAAGGGGGGATGTTCCTGTATTTTTCAGACGGACGCTGCGGGTGATAACGTCAAGATCGTTGAACACCGTATAAACCAGTACCGCTTCAAGTCCCGTATGCTTGTCAATACAGGTTATCTCGAGAGTTTCCGCCTCGTTTTCGTTTGCAAAGGTAGCGGGAAGTCCCTCCAGAGCAGGCTTGCCCTTATAGACCTTGTGGGACTGATAGCGCAGGTCGGTGGCGGTCATACCCTCGCCGTCCTCGACCATAAGGCATGGCTCGCGGTAGTCGCCGGTACCGTGGCAGGGATACTCAAAAGCTGTCGCGTCCATAAAGGTGCCCTTGTCCCGCATATTTGTTTTAGGAACCCATGGGTTTTCCTCCAGGCGGAGCAGGTACGTCAGGTCGTCACCGCAGATTTTCTTTCCGTAGTAACCGTGAACCAGATAGCCCTCGTCTATAACGCCGAAAATGTAGCTTGTGTCCTTAGCGTCCAGCTGGAACATGGTGATGTCCTCCGGGAACGTCACGTTGTCGTTTATCTGCCATGCCCATCTTTTGTACTCTTTGTGGTAATTTGCAATTTTAATACTCATTGTAATTTGATCCTTTCCGTAAAAATAATTATAGTTAAAACTTTTTCAAGCTGTCAATTATGTTTTCTTTAACGCTGCGGTAATAATTTATGACCGCAATGGTATTCCTTGTCTCCGAAACTCCGACAGCCTGTTCCTCCTCCGCGCATTCAATGCCGAGAGCGCGTTTTATATTGTACTCCAGCCATTCCAGTCTGCCAATGTTCGCGCCGTAAATATCTTTCTCGTTGGGAGGAAGCCGTCCGCCCGCTTCGGCATATGAGCGCATAAACGTCTCAAAACGTTTCGGGTCGAAATCTCTGCCGTAAAGTCCCGACCAGCTCAGCGCGGTCTCATACAGCTCCGTAAACGGATCGGAGCGTGACAGACATTCAAGGTCGATAATGCGGAAATCGCGGTCGGACCACAGTACGTTTTTACAGTCCATATCGTTATGGCATATCGCCGTGACGGACGGAAGTCTTTTCATTGCGGCGTTTCCATTCTTCTGCATTTCATAAAGTGTGGGAATATTTTCCTTTAACAAATAATAAAGTTCCATGTTTTTCTCGGACAAAGGGGCAAGAAATTTTTCCCAGTCTATGTTTATTTTGTTATGGAGGCAGGGTTCTTCCCGCCAATCAAGCGTATGTATACGCGCAAGGACATTTCCTATCGCGGAGCAGTGGTATTCGGTCACGCCGCGGTCTTCCAAGGCTTTTCCTTCGTACCATTCATAAAGATAGAAAAACTGTCCGTCAATTTCCTGCATCTTTTTGCCGCCGAGTTTCAAAGCGGGAATAATAGGAACATTGCTTTTCTCCAGTACAGCTTCAAGCTCCTCGGAGGTACGGTAGTTTGCGGCGGCTGTCTCACGCTGCATGATAAAGGGGTTCAGCAGCTTGACCGCGTATTTTCCCTTATCCGTGAACAGAGAGTACATTTTGTGCAGAAATCCGCCTTTAAGGGGAACTGGTTCGCATTTAAGCGTCCCCAGACCGCATTTCAGACACATTTTACGAAATAATTCCGAATCCATGCCACACCTCCTTAATTTGGGTAAAGCTCATTCCGCAGGAGAAGTCTTGCTCGTCCGTCTGTTCAAAATCTTTTTCGCCGTACTCAAAACCGCCCCGAAGTTAAGCGCGGTCACAAGCAGGAAAATCAATATCAGCCACAAATATGTAAGCTTGGGTTCGGTTATGGCGATATATGCCATGCCGCAGACCATAACGGTATTTACAACATTTCTTATGTGGTACGTCCTGAACTCGATAAGACGGGTAACGTCAAAAATGCGTATGCTAAAGCACGCCGCGTAGGATACAGCTGTTGCTATCGCCGCGCCGTACGCGCCGTATTCGGGTATCAGCAGGAAATTCAGTATCAGGTTGGCAGCCGCCGCGATAATGCTTGTCAGCATTGAATTCATGGACTTTTTCTTTACGTTGTAGACGCTGGACGTAAACTGGCACAGACACTGGAATATCATGGCAATAACCAGTATGGGCGTGTAGTGATAGGCATAAATAAAATTTTTTTCGGGGTCGTTGTCAACGAGAAGATAGGTCAGCGGTTTGACCAGCATTATTATTCCCGCCGCCGCTATCATCAGCAGGGAGCTATAGGCTCCGTATATTTTGGTGTAGAATTTTGACAGACCGCTGTCATTCCTGTTTTCTATGGCGGACATCTGCCACGCCTGATAGAACAGCGTTGTGAACATCATCAGCAGGGAGGGTATCTTATAGGCAACGCTGTAAACGCCGTTTACTCCTCCGCCGCAGAGGCTTTTAACAAACCACCTGTCGGAAGCGGAGGTTATCCACCACAGCACATAGGCAGGAATAAGAGGCGCGGAGTATTTAAGCATATCCCTGAAAAGCTTCTTGTTGAAAAAGCTGATATCCAAATATTTGTGAAGACCCGCCATAACGGTAAGTCCAACAAAGGAAAGTCCGTCCGACAGGATTATTGACAGCACATAGCCCGTTACCCCCATATTAAAACAGACCAAAAAAAGCACGTTGAATATCACTATCGTAAGGGAGCTGGCAATCCCGTCCAGGGCAAAAAGCTTAACATAGCCTTTGGCTCTTACAAAATTGGAGGCTATCTGCCTGAAGCAGGAGCAGTAACAGCATACATATAGTATAAAACTGTAATGATTATACATATCGAAAAGATTAAAGAGCGGCATAGCAAGAGTCAGCACACCAAGTCCCATAAGGGTTGAGCAGAGGGCAGCGGTATAGACCTGACGTCCGTCGGTCTTTTTCTCCATGCCGAAGCGTATCACCGCGTCCGCCATGCTTAACGTCACTATGGGATAAAGCACGTTCACCGTCTGTATGAGCAGGTCTGCCATGCCGTACTGCTCGTCGGTCATGCAGCCCGTGTAGAGCCGCATTAATATAAAGCTGAGAAATTTTGCACCAAAGTTTCCTATAGCAAAAATTATGGTATTTCCAGCCAGTTTCTGATATTTATTCATGGTCAAAAATTACTCCGTGTAATTTTGTTTAAACTTAGTACTTTTTGTATTATACGTCAATGTATCTTTTGCTGTCTCTGTTGAGTATCTCCAGAGCAATGCGGACGAGAGCGACTCCTCCCATGGTAACAGCCGCAAGCCAAAGAGCGCGCCACAAAGTTTTCACTTAAATCACCGCCAATTATGGATTTGCCGTAACGGCTTTATAAGATGTAACGGCATTATATGCAATTATTATATCACATATTTTACAGAAATGGAATAGCGTTTTTAAATTTATTTCAATTTTCAAAAAAAGCCGTAGGGGTATCCGGTTGGACTGTCGACCGCCCGAAGCGAAAACTCCCGTGTAGACTGCCATGCCGGTGCTGCCGTCTGCTATACACTCGTTTTGTATCCTGTCCATAAGCGATTCAAGCACGGCGTCCGATGTCATAGCTGTAATTTTGGAATGATCTGTAAACTTCAGGCATGGAAATAAATATTGACATCAAAAGCCGAATGCTTTATAATAATAATGGAAAGCTGTAATCAAAATATTCAGATATTCGGAGTGTTCGGTATGATTGGAAAATATAAAATAATTGCCCTGATGACCTGCCGTATTCATGACAGGGAATGCTATGGATTTGTCAATGTTCTTAACAAAAAACTTGCCGAGGCTGACTGCCGTCTTTTCGTATATAATTGCAATCCGCGCCTTAACGAGGGTATCAGCGAAAGCGATCCGCAGACCTCTGTCTACGAAATGTTTGACGCTTCTTTCGCAGACGCTGTTATAATCGACCCCAGCCATATCGGAAACGCCGCTGTATGCAGAAAGATAATCAGCCGCGCGCTTGATATGGGTCTTCCGGTTATTTCGATTGGAGAAAGCTTTGAGGGCTGCATGAACATCAAATACGAGCACCAGAAAGGCATAGAGGATATTGTTGCACACCTTTACGATGCACACGGTATTTCCGATTTTCATATGATAGCGGGAGCCAAAGGCAACAGCTTTTCCGACAAAAGAATAGAATCCTTTAAAGACGCGCTTGAAAAACGCGGTATCGCCTTTGACGGAAGTATGGTCAGCTACGGCGATTTTTGGTCGGAGCCTGCTGTGGCTGCCGCAGAAAAGCTTCTGGACGAGGGCAGGCTTCCCCGTGCGTTTGTCTGCGCCAACGATCATATGGCTATTGCGGTGTCGGTTTTTCTGCAAAGCCGCGGAATATCCGTACCGGGCGACGTTGCGGTAACAGGCTATGACTGCATAGATACTATTTTCAGTTCTACTCCCACCATTACCTCCATCTGTATAAAAAACGAATCGGTTTCTGAGATCATATGCGGTATCCTTTCGGATATGTTCGGCGGCGGCAAACGTGAGGGCTGCGTTAAGGCTTTTCCGGAAGCGGTATTCAACGAATCCTGCGGATGTAAATCTTTCCTTAAGCTGGACGCTGCTGTCCTGTTCAACGAGCAGACAAATATGTTCAACCGTTTTCAAAGCGAAAATATCATACTGTCAGAAACGGCGGCAAGAATACAGCGCGGCAAAAGCTTTGAGGAGATCGCTTACATAATGAGAGAAAACGATCTTATGTACGCCATGTGCTGCCTTATAAAGCAGGAATATACCGACGAATCCGTAAACCCTGAAATTGAAAGCGTATGCGGTTCGGACGGCGGACTGTTTGTTCTGTACGACAGCGACATGATAGACCACAAACGGAACAACGGTGAAAAATTCACGCCCTACTATATGCCTGAAAAGGATATTATTCCAACACTTGACTACTACCTTGGCGACGGCCGCTGCCTGATTTTTACAGCGCTGCATTATTTAGGCGTTTCGCTGGGATATATCTGCTTTCATTTCGGCGATTTCATATCGGGCAATTACTATAAAATACCGCAGACAACAAGTATGCTGAACAATGCGCTGGGCGGTCTGATAAATCAGCGGTACAAGCATTATCTGCTGAAAAGAATAGAAAAGATGTCGGGAACAGACGCTCTGACAGGACTTTACAACCGCCGCGGCTTTTGTACAAAATACGAAAGGCTTCTGGAGGAAACCGGAAACAAGGCTCTTGCGGTTATAATGTGCGACCTTGACGGACTGAAATATATAAACGACAACTTTGGTCACGAAGAAGGGGATAACGCGATACATAAAACAGCGTGCGCACTAAAGGCGTGCTGTCCGCCGAATGCGGTGTGTACCCGGTTCGGCGGTGACGAGATGATGGCGGTGTATCCTGTCGGCGAAAACGAACGGGACGTCCGCGCATTATTCTGCGAATATCTGGACAAATACAACGCCGTGTCGGGAAAACCGTACACCGTTGCCGCCAGCATGGGCATTTACATTGCTTCGGAGGGTGAAAAGCCTGGTTTTGAAGAGCTTGTGAAAAAGTCAGACAGTCTGATGTACGATGAAAAGAAACGCAGAAAGGCTTTGCGGAAGTAATATGTAATATAATAAATGCGTACGATTTTGCACAGATCATCTTAGAATCTGTTTATAGTTTACAGCGATCCGTAAAAATAACTTTTTCAGGGACGTGGGTTCCCCGTCCGCAGGATTGCCTGACGCTGTTAATTCAGGAATACGAAATGCCGCGGGAAATATGTGCGTACTGCGTACTGTGTACAAAGATACTGAACGGCCTTTTATGCTTAAGCCGTTTCCTGTTTAGAAGAGTACGGCGTTCAACTGCTTCGGCGGCAGAAGTAAAAAAACACATGAAAAAATTAAAAAAGAAATATTTTAAAAAGTTTTTCTTTAGTAAATTTGACTGAGATTTTTGCATTCTGTTTTTGTGTATATTTAACAAAACGGAACAAATTTTCGATTTTCACTTGACGAACATACGTTTTGCAGCTATAATTAAAAGTAGGGAATTTGACAGAGCTTCCGGCCGGCCATCGGAAGTACTGCCTGCGGAAAAAGACAAAATCGGCAAAGCCGAAAACAAAAAGCTATAATCGTCGTACACGTCGTTGAAACGGAGGTTTGTTCACTATGAAGGAATACATGAAAATGATCGTTGACTATAAGCGTTCGGAGGCTGCTCTGAGAAAGCGTATCGCTGAACTGAACGAAACGCTTAAAAGTACTCTGGAAACCATTGAGCGAGATGATATAACAAGGCGGAAGCTTACGCTCGAACAGGAGCTTTACGACCTGCTCGACGTTATCTACAGTCTTTACGGCTACGCGGGCTGCGGGGTGAACGAAAGATGCAGAAACGCCTGAAAAACGATTTCCCCGGCGAAGCGGAATTTTGCGCGGACAAGCGTATCGCCGCGCTTATCGGAGAAAACGGATCGGGCGGAGACAAACGCGGTCTGATGATAAAAATTCTCAGAAATATTATCGAGAACGAGCTTTCGGAACGTCAGCGGCAGATGATAGGTCTTTACTATTTCAGCCGCATGAATATACCGGAGATAGCGGAAATACTGAGCGTGAACCGTTCCACCGTATCGCGGACGATTTCCCGCGGCAGAAGAAATATTATGGAAAAAATGAAATATTTTATTTAGAACGATTTGAATGTGAGGAATGTAAAATGAATACTCCTGTTTATGATTTTCTGGAACGTTATGCGGGCAGCGGAACGGTGCGCGCGCATATGCCCGGCCACAAGGGGAGAACTCCATCAGGGTGCGGCTTCGGCGCGGCTTTTCCCTATGATATAACCGAAATAAAGGGCGCGGATTCTTTGTACGAGTCAGAGGGAATTATTGCCGAAAGCGAGAAAAACGCTTCCGCACTTTTCGGCACGGCTGCAACATTTTACTCGGCGGGTGGGTCTACTCTTTGCATACAGGCTATGCTTACTGCGGTATGCGGTAAAGGCGGTTCTTTTATCTGCGGCAGGAACGCTCACCGTTCTGTGCTTAACTCCTGTGTACTGCTTGGTCTTGACCCCCTTTGGCTTTATCCCGGCTACGAGGACGGTTCGGTAGTTTCCGGAAAGATTACCGCCGCTTCTGTGGAAAAGGCTATAGAATGTTACCGTGATAAAAACCCCGCCTGTGTCTTTATAACTTCTCCCGACTATCTGGGGCGGCTCGCTCCTGTTGCGGAAATAGCGGAGGTGTGTCATAAAAACGGTCTGCCGCTGCTTGTTGACAATGCTCACGGCGCGTATCTTGCTTTTATGGAGGACAGTCTCCACCCCGTTGCTCTGGGAGCGGATATGTGCTGCGATTCTGCTCACAAGACCCTGCCCGTTCTTACCGGGGGAGCTTATCTTCATGCGGCAAACGAAAGGTTCGTTCCCGAACTGAAGCGGAATATGGCTCTTTTCGGCAGCACAAGTCCCAGCTATCTTATTATGGCGAGCATGGACTTATGCAACAAATACCTTGCGGAGGACTTCCGAAGCGATCTTGCGGAAACGATGAAAAGGGTATCGGACTTAAAGAAGCGGCTTGTTCATCTTGTTGTACCAGACACCGAACCGCTGAAAGTCACGTTTTACGCTTATCCCTGCGGACTGCGGGGATATCAGCTTGCAGAACAGCTTCGGGAAAACGGCATAGAGGCCGAGTACGCTGACGAGACACATGCGGTGCTGATGTTTTCGGCTTCAAGCGCCGAGGAGGATTTTTCCAAAACGTTTTTTGCAGCCGAAAGACTGATGTGTCCCAGAATACTTTTAAGACCGCCTCAGATCGAGATAACCGAAGCGGTCAGGGCAATGTCCCCGAGGGAGGCCTTTTTTGCGGAGCGTGAGACAATACCGGCGGAAAAAGCGTCGGGGCGAATTGCCGCTGAAAGCGTAACGGTGTGTCCTCCGTGTATACCGATAGCGGCAGCAGGAGAAATTATTGACGAAAATATTATAAAAATTTTGAAAATGTATAGCATTTTTCATGTAAATGTGGTACAATAAAAATATATACTTATGAATTTATACTGATTTTTGATAATAAGTGAATAAAAATTCAGCAAAAGCTTGATTGTATATGGTTTTGCGATGTTTTATTGTATGCACTTTGATTAAAAATCAGGATCAACGGAGGTCCGGCATGAAACTTATCTATGCAATTGTAAATAACGACGACAGCCACGACGTTTCCTCGACCCTTACAAAGGCGGGATTTTTCGCTACCAAGCTCGCTTCTACGGGCGGGTTCCTTATGGCGGGAAACACCACGTTCCTTATCTGCGCCGAGGACGACAAGGTAGACGAAATAATCGACATTATCACGGAGCGCTCCCGCAGAAGAAAGCAGTATATGCCCGCGGGCAACATTGTCGGCTCCGAAATGCACGGCGCGACTTTTCCCGTGGAGGTATCCGTGGGCGGAGCTACCATTTTCGTCACCGATGTGGAACGGTTTGAAAAGGTATGATAAAGCTTTGGTCAAAGGACTCCTTTGTTTCGGCGCTTGAATCCATGAAACGGAACGGCAGAATGGCTCACGCGTTTCTGCTCACGGGTGAAAAGGGTGTGGGAAAGAAAACCGCGGCGGACTACATCGCCATGACTTTGCTTTGCGAAAGGGGCGGAGACGTTCCCTGCGGAGAGTGCCGCCACTGCAGAAGGATACTTGAAAACACTCACCCGGACGTTATACGTCCCGAAAAAAGCGGCAAGAAGCAGATATATAACCGCGAGACCATACGCCGCGTCTGTTCGGACGCTTACGTTAAGCCCAACGACTGCGATTCAAAGGTTTATATCTTTACCGACTGCGAAAGCGTTGAGGAAGGTACGCAAAACCTTATGCTGAAGCTTATTGAGGAGCCTCCTGATACGGCGTTCTTTATTTTTACAGCCGTCAGCAGGAGCGTGTTCCTGCCTACCATACTTTCGAGGGTCATAACCATAGGCATACCCGAATGCTCCGAGGAGGACTGCAAAAAGGCTCTGGAGGACATGGGCTTCGCCGCGGAGGAAATAAACGGAGCGGTTGAACGTTTCCACGGAAACATCGGGAACTGTCTTGATTATTTAAATGGCGGGGAGACTGCCGAGAACGCCGAAATATGCAGAGACGTTATAGCCGCCATAGCCGCCGGGGACGAATACGGTCTGCTGACAGCGCTGCACCGTATAGGTGAAAACAGGAACAGGATAAAGCTTGTACTGGAGCTTGCGGACAAAACCATACGGGACGCCTGCGTGCTGAGGCTGGGCACAGCTCCGACCATAGGCTGCGACCCTAAAGGCGCGGAACTGCTCTCCCGGAAAATAAGCATGAGACGGGCAGAGCTTATTCATGAGGCGATAGGACGGGTTTCGATCCACTGCGGAATGAACATGAACGTGCCGTCGGAATTATCGGCGTTTGTCTGCGCCATTATGGGATAGAAAGGAATACAGTCTGTATGACCGAAATTATTGGAGTACGGTTCAAAAAGACCGGCAAAATTTATTATTTTTCCCCTGCTGGGATAAAGGCGGAGGAGGGTACTCTCGTTATTGTGGAGACCGCCCGCGGCGTTGAATGCGGCGAGGTGGTCATGCCAAACAGGAGCATTGATGATTCCCAGATAACCGCTCCGCTGAAAGAGATAATCAGGATAGTCACTCCTCAGGATATGAAGATACTGGAGCAGAACAGGATAAAGGAAAAGAACGCTTTCAAGATATGCGAGGAAAAAATTCTTGCCCACAAGCTTGATATGAGTCTCGTAGACGTTGAATGCACTTTCGACAACAACAAGCTGCTGTTCTACTTTACGGCGGAGACGCGGGTGGATTTCCGCGAACTTGTTAAAGACCTTGCTTCCGTGTTCAGGACGCGCATAGAGCTGCGGCAGATAGGAGTCCGCGACGAGGCGAAGATACTGGGCGGTTTGGGCATATGCGGCAGGGAATTTTGCTGCAAGGGCTTTTTGGGAGAATTTCAGCCCGTGTCCATAAAAATGGCTAAGGAGCAGGGGCTTTCCCTGAATCCCACGAAAATTTCAGGCACCTGCGGCAGGCTTATGTGCTGTCTTAAATATGAGCAGGACGCTTACGAGTTCCTGCAAAAAAACACCCCGAAAGTCGGCGCTTATGTTAAAACCCCGGACTTCAGGGGATATGTTGAGGAAGTTAATCTGCTGACGGGCAAACTGAAGGTCAAGCCCGAAAAATCCGAGGACGCAGCGGTCATTTTCAATAAGGAGGACGTGACCATTATCCGCGACGGAAAAATAAAGATCGACAAGGACGAGCTTAAAGCTCTGAAAGAACTGGAGGACAAATAGTCTATGAAAACGAAAGAATATGTTCAGGTACGGAAAAACTGTCCGGTCGCTTCGGCTGCGCTTGTTCTGGCAATAATTGCGGCGGTAATGTCTGCTGCCGCACTTGCAGCGGGCGTTATCGCGCTTGTTAAAGGCTGCGCGGGAAATCGTGTTACCGCAGCTGAGTACAACAGCTTTATCCCCCCCGAAAACGTAGGAGACGATGAAAGCGGCGATGATGAGGACAGCATAGGCAGCGACACGCTGGTTTTTTGAGCCGCGCAATTTGAAAGGAGATACTGAATGACAAATAATAACAACGTAGTAAACGCAAACAGCGGTACGGTGCGTAAGATTGTGATTACCGTTATCGTGCTGTTTATTGCGGTGATACTGGTATTTAACTCGTTCACTACCGTTAAGGCGGGACACACGGGAGTTGTGACTACTTTCGGCAAGGTCTCGGACGGGGTGCTGGCGGAGGGACTTCACTTCAAGATACCCTTTATTCAGGACATCGTTCTGATTGACAACCGCGTTAAAAAGGCGGAGGCTGCCTGCACCGCCGCTTCAAAGGATTTGCAGACCGTTTCCTCCACAATTGCGGTTAACTACAAGGTGCTGAACAGTTACTCAGCGAAAGTCTATAAGGACATCGGTCTCGATTATGAATCAGTGATCATCACGCCGTCCATTCAGGAGTGCGTAAAGGCTGTAACCGCAAAGTTTACCGCAGAGGAGCTTATCACCAACCGTCAGTCCATAGGCGATCAGATGATGGAGCTGCTGAAAGACAAGATAGGTACATACGGCATTGAAATACAGATATTCAACATTACTGCGTTTGATTTTACTGACGAGTACAACGCCGCTATCGAAGCCAAGCAGACCGCTCAGCAGAACGCTCTCAAAGCGGAGCAGGATCTCCAGCGGATCAAGGTGGAGGCTGAACAGAAGATAGCTCAGGCTCAGGCGGAGGCGGAAGCATACAAGCTGAAATCCGAGCAGATCACACCGGAGATACTTATAAGCAACTATATTGAAAAGTGGGACGGAAAGCTTCCGGCAGTTGTTTCGGGAGACGGAGGAACAATGATGATTGATCTTTCAAAGCTTCTGGAGGAAATAGGCAGCACGTCCGGTGGTACGGATTCGTACCGGCAGACCGCTCCGGCAGCGCAGACTTCCGCAGAACAGACGTCAGCGAAGCAAAATGACGGTACAGATGAATAACCGAATAACAAAAACGAAATGTCTCCGAATTTTTTCGGAGACATTTTTAGTTAAATTATATAAGTCCGCTTAGTTCGTTAGCGTATCCGTCCTCAGAAGATTTTGCCGGGGAGCTTTCAGGCTGCTTCTGCGGGGACTTGGCATAGGCGTATGCGGATTTGCCGTGCTTTTTGATGTTGTACATTGCTTCATCGGCTGCGGCAATGACCTCCTCGGCGTTTTTGCCGCTCTCACGGAGGAATGCTATACCCACCGAGCAGTGAACGTTAAGTTTAAGTCCTGTGGACTCGGAAGTAAAGCCGTTTCCGAGAATGTCAATTATCTCCTGAGCGATCTTGCCGGAATCGCCGTAAAGGGTAAGATTGGTCAGGCAGATAACAAATTCGTCTCCGCCGAAGCGTCCTGCAAAGCCGCGCTCGAAGCTTATCTCCTTTAAGGTATCCGCTACGAACTTAAGCACCTCGTCGCCGCAGGCGTGACCGTACTGGTCGTTAAAGAACTTGAAGTCGTCAAGGTCGATAAACATCATAGCGTCAAGAGACTTCTTGGCGGCGGATTCGTCAATTGCCGCGGTAAGTGACTTGATAAACGCCTCGCGGTTAAAAAGCTGCGTAAGGGCGTCGTTGCTGGCGCGCTGGATAAGGTGCATCTCGCTTTTCTTTTCCTTGTCGATATCCATTATAACTCCGACGATCTTCGTGGGTATCTCGTCGCGGTTATAGAATTTCGTCGCTTTTATCATTATCCAGATGAAGTCGCCGTAGATAGACTTTACGCGGTATTCGCCCTGCATGAAATTAGCGGGACCCAGGATACGCTCAAGGTCGTTTATGTAGCGTTCCTTGTCGTCCTTATGGACGTGTATCTTATAGAAAAAGCTTTCTTTCATGCTGTCGTCCTTGGGGCGGTAGCTGAACTTTTTATTGAAGTTTTTGGAAACGAACACCGTGCTCTTTTTAAAGCTTACCTCAAAAACGATGTTGTTGGTTATCTCGACGATTGTCTTATAGCGCTGTTCGCTTTCAAAAACGTCGTCAAACAGAGTGTTAAAGGCATTTCCTATCTGGCGAAATTCATCCGTGCTCTTTATGTCGAACCTTGCGTACATATCGCCTTTTTTCTTTTTCTGGAGTATCCTCATGATCTCGTTTATCGGCTTTGCGAACCAATAAACAAAAACAACTGCCAGTATGGACGAAATAATAACAACAATGACAGAAACATTGCGTATGGACTGTCCCGATTTATCCGCAGCCTTTTGCAGGCTTGCTTTATCCGTTACAGCAAGCATTGTCCAGCGGCAGGAAGAAACGGATGACGCATAGAGTATTCGCGAACTGCGACCTGACCCAAACTCTGACGTAAAATCGGAAATATCTTTGTCTGCCGGATTAATAATATTAACGATCAGGTCTCCGGCAGACTTATAGTTTTCGCTCTCCGTATAGCTTCTGATTGTTTTGTAAGGATATTCAAGCAGGTTTCCGCTCGTATCCATAACGGCGTTTGTGGTATATTTATCCAGCTTTGATGAATTAATTATTTCCTGCAAACGGATTGTGTTGTAAAGCTGATAAACGATTCCCTGACATACGTTATCATAAGAAAAAACCGATTTTGCCACAATAAACACAGGAATATCGCTTTCGTCGCCGCTCATAAAGAAAGAGGACACTCCGTTATTATTCTGGGCGAGAGAAAACAGTCCTTTATAGTTGGACATACGTCTGCCCGTGTCAAATTCATCGGTGGAAGCGATTATCATGCCTGAATTATTGATGATCATGATCTTTTGCAGGGCAGGATCGTTTGACGTGATCGCAGAAAAACCGCCTGTTATTTCCCTGTATTTTTCCGATCCTTCTGGAATCTCAAAATCATTTTCATTGCTTTCCTTAGTGTAGCTTCTCACATTTTCGGACGAAGCCAGATTTTTGGCTGAAGCAACGGCTTCTTCAAAGTAAAGATTTACATTGTCGGCTTGATTTGAAATAATTCCCGCCGTAGCCGCTGATATAAGCTCCATAGAGTTTCCGCTTATTCTTGAGGAGGAAAACACGTTTACAATGATGATCGGAACTAAAGCAAGAAGGAAAATAAATACAAGCAGTTTAAACTTTACTTTCACGGAATCCCCCCTTTAATAAGATTTTTTTACTTCCGGAAAACTGCCCTGCGGCGTAAAATAAATTTATCAGCAGTTTCGCATTGCCAAGATATTAATGCGGTTATATTTATTTTAATATTTTTTCACGGATTTGTAAACAGATTATACAGAATTTTGTTGATAAATTACAATATTTTTTTAAAAATTTATGCACATTTACTTTTGCAATTTTTTTGAAAGCACTCTGTCCTGAACGATCACATATACCATTGTCAAAATCACCGCTGAGGTAAGAATGATTATTACCGTTTTAACTGCTTTCGGGACAGTCTTTTCCTCCTTTTCGTTTGAGCCGTCCTCTTTGTCCTCTTTGACAGACCGGCTCTCGTCGGGCATATCTGACGTTCCCGATCCGTCTGTTTCTCCGTCTGTCTCGTGCGGCTTCGGCTCGGAACCAGTTAAGCTGTCCGGACTTTCCGGACTTTCGGAAATCGGAGCCGATGTGACTTCCTCAACGGAAGTACCCGCAGTTGAATGCGTTTCGGCGGATACGTGCTCGGGTACTGATACAGTTGTGACAGTATCTGCTTCGGACACGGAGGCTTCCGTCGGGGTATCCTGCTCGGGGGGGGGATCGCTTACCTCAGCCGCCGTTGTTTCATCCGGTTCGTCAATGGAAATAACTTCCCTCTCACCCTTGAAAACAAGCATATTGACAGTAAGAGGTTCCATATCAAAGCTGAGACGGTTGTCCTCCACGGTTATCTCATCGTCGGAAAGCACTATCTCCGGGCTGTCTTCGCCGAAGCTGTAAACTTTTGCGCTTTCAAACACAGCGTCGGAGTTTATCTCTAAAGCCGCTGTTTTGGAGCTGTTTTGATTTTTGTTTATGAGCAGAACCTTGAGGGAAGTTTCGTCTCCGCCGTCGATTGAGGCGTAGACAGAACTCATTATATCTCCGCCGTTGTCGGACTTCACAAGGGTATCCCCGAATTTTCCGCCGTTTCCGTCAAAGTTGGTGTAGATATTTATTCCCGATTTCTGATACTCCGTTTCGCTTGAATATGGCTTTAAGCAAGCCATATGCACTCCGTATTCCGCAAAAATGCCGAGGGTGTCCGCAACGGCTATTCCGCCGCTGATATGACCGCCGCCGCCGAAATCGTACTCGGAAAAGGATAGCTTTGTGCCGGGGTAATACATATTTATGGAAGCTTCAAGAGTCGGGATAAGAGGTATATGCTGGTTGTGCATGATAGCAATGGCGCTGTTTTCGGTGTAGGTGCTGTCCCAGAGTATGCGGGGAGCCTGAAGCCTTGTGTTGTTGGAAAAATTGTCAGTACCGCTGATGATCGGTTCAAGCAGACCGTTTGTCGCCTCCGTATGGTAGTGGATATCCAGAACGTCGAGAAGCCTTGTTCCCGCCGCTTCGGAAGCGTCGCGCATACCCTTAAGGTAATAGTCTATGAACCAGCTGTAGTCCTGAGCGTGCTTATCCCAGTCGTCCGGATTTTTAAGGTTGATAAACGCCTCTATGCCGCTTATTGACGGGCCGTACACGAGGGCTGTGGGGTCTATTCGCTTTACAGCTCCCGCAAGCTCGGCAGAGCGCGCTATAAGCTCGTCGGAGGTTATCTGCCGCGTTACCGCATAGGGGTAAAGCTCGAACCAGTTTTCAGGTTCGTTGTCAAGAAAGTATCCGTTTATGCCTCCGTCAACGGCGTATCCGTATTTGTTGGCAAGAAAGCTGACGTATTCGTCCATATAGACTGCATCGTCTGTAATATCCGGCTCCGAGAAAAAGCTGTCGTTCTTTCGGAAAAGCACTCTTTTCCACCTGACCGCTCCGTCGGACGGATATACGGCTCCCGCCGAATCAGCGGCAGCCGCGCCCATCATCTGGAGAGTAACGTATCTTGAAGGTATCTCGTACCGCTTTGCTTTTGAGACAAGATTGTCAGTATAGAGGGCGGGTTCGCGCTGTCTGTCGGCAGGATAGGACTTAACAAGATCGTTGTTGTTGCCTCCGTTTTTGCCTTCCGCGCTGTTGGAAAAATTTGTCTCCCAGTTATAGGAGGACAGCCTCGGGTCTGACTGCTTCAGCGCGTTTACTGTAAGCCCGGACAGACTTGTTTCGGCGTTTATGCCGTATATGTAGGGGCTTATGGCTTTGTGCTCCGCAGAAACGTCTATTTCCACGGAAATGCTGTCTGTGTCTCTGTAGCTGGAGCTGAACATAGCAGAAACTTTTCCTGCATTTGCAAGCGGCAGGCTTACAAGAGCCGCGCATACGCAGCATGAGCATAAAAACGCTGCCGATCTTTTAAGTGACCTTTTATTTATAATCATCGGGATCTTTTAAAACCTCCGTATCATACAGTATCGTACCTTACATTATACATCAGTCCGGAGTCAAAAGCAAGCAAAAAAGCGATTTTCATATTATTGCATGAATTTCAGGCTGTAAACCCCAAGCTGACCGTTAAGGGCGATCTTGACGTTCATAACGCCGTTTACAGGTTCAAGAGGTATTCTGTAAGCAGTGAAGCCGTCGGGGCAGGGAGAGGGAAGAATATCTGCTTTTCCGATGAGTTTTTCGTCCGCGCTTATTTCCAGAGAGCCTCCTCTGCACGGAGCGGAGCATATCACTTCCGCCGCAGTAAAGCCTTTCATGTCCGCGCCGTTGAAAACGAGTCCGCCGCCCCAGTCGCCCGACAGCATATAGTGGTCGTCTACGTCAAAGCTGAAAGCGAGTGACGCGTTGTAACATCCGTCGATATTTTTGGCTTTGACGAAAGTCATGTCCCGCGGAGGGACAGTTTCCGCCGAAATGTTCAGTTCTGCGGTACAGCGGATATTTTCCGAGGAAGCCGCCGCCCAGAAGGTGTACGTACCGCTTTCAACGCATAGCTTTTCGCGGGTAACGTCGTAAAATTCCAGCGCGGAGAATGGTACGTCAATTTCGATTTGGACAGTCTTCCCGGCTTTAATATTAACGCGTTTAAAGCCGCAGAGCTGCTTCAGGGGACGCTTTACACGCGGAGCGTTTGCTTTGAAATATATCTGCACTACCTCGTCTCCGTCACGCTCCGAGACGTTTTTAACCGTCAGCGAAACGCGTACAGCTTCACCGCATTGAACGGCTCTGAAGTCCCCATACTCAAAGGACGAGTAGGAAAGTCCGTGTCCGAACGGGAAAAGCGGCTTGCCCCTGTAGTACATATAGGTCATATTGTTGCCTATTATATCGTAGTCCATTATATCGGGCAGCTCGTGGACGGATTCGTACCATGTCAGCGGACATCTTGCCGCAGGGTTGAAGCTTCCGCTCAGTACAGCCGAAACGGCGGTTCCCAGCTCGGGGCCGGCGTGGGAGGTGTACGCAATGGCGGGAAGATTTTCCTTTTCCCACTTAACGGCATAGGGATAGCTTGCCGCGATAAGCAGCATTGTTTTTGGATTGGCTTCAAACGCCGCTCTGATCAGTCCGCTCTGGTGTTTGGGAAGTACGATATCCGGTCTGTCGTAGCATTCGCGGGCTACCTGCATAGGGTGATTTCCTGCGCATATGATGGCGATATCCGCCTGCCCTGCAAGCTTTGCCGCTCTTTCCGCTCCGCTTGAAACCACGGTCAGCTCAAACTGCTTGTCGGGAGTTATTCCCGAAGCCTTGCGCATTGCAAGCTCGCCCTTTTCGTTTACGTAAATGTCCATAGCCTTTTCGTGCCAGCTCTTGAAGCAGTACAGTCCCTCGTAGACCGTTGGTTTGAACCATTCGTGTATGAACCACGCATACGGCGTATCGCTTGTTGCTTTATAGACTCCGCCGTCCTCGGTGAGGTATTTTCCGTTCAGTTTGGACTTGAAATTCATCGAGCCGAAATCCCAGTCGTGAAGCTCGAAAAGGCAGCTTTCGCCGATCCCGTCCGCTTCCGCACGGACTGAGCCGTCCTCGCTGACTGACAGGTATTTTCCGCTGCTGACCGACTTTACCGCCACGATGTCGTAGCCGTTGTCGAACAAAACGTTCTCTGTGCCAAATTCCTTTTCGAGTCCCTGCCTTATGCTTACCGCATAGCTTGATCTTCCGGTGTACCAGTCGGCATAGTTCTCGTCCGCAATAGGACCTGTCAAAGCTATTTTCGTACCCTTATCCAAAGGAAGTATGCCGTTGTTTTTCAGCAAGCAAACCTGTTCCATAGCAGCGCGGCGGTTCAGGGCGCGGCTCTCCTCGCTTTCGGGGGTAACGTCCATATCCTTGTAGGGGTGGGTTTCGTCAAATTCGCCGAGACGGAATCTGCCGTAGAGAACATTTCCCACAGCTTTGTCGACGTCCTCCATAGTTATGAGACCCTTCTCAAGTGCGTCGGCTGCGGCTGCTGTTACCATATCGGCAACGTCGGTCATGCTGTCCGCACCGTTTTTGAGACAGAACGCCATTGCTTCGGCATGGGTCTTTACGCACTTGTGGGCAAGCACATTCTGGGAGAAATCGCCTCCGTCGGTAACGACGAAATCAAGTCCCCATTTATCCTTTAAAAGCTTTTGGAGGTCTGGGTTCATGACTGCCGGTACTCCTGAAAGCTCGTTGTACGCCGCCATTACCGAACGGGCGCCGCCCTCGGTTATCGCCGCCTTAAACGCCCGGTAGTAGTACTCGTGGAGGGTTCTCATATCAACATTGGCGGAGCATCTGTCCCTGTCCTTTTCGTTGTTGTCGGCGCAGAAATGTTTCAGTGTGGGTATGGTTTTCAGGTAGACGGGATCGTCTCCTGCCATTCCCTTAGTATAAGCCTTTGACATTTCGCCTGTCAGGAACGGATCTTCGCCGTAGGCTTCTTCCGTTCTGCCCCAGCGCGGGTCGCGTTCCATATCCACCGTGGGTCCCCAGAGCATGAGTTTTCCGTCGGGATTTTTCTGATAATAGTAACGGGCTTCGTTTCCCGCGATCTCGCCCAGCTTATACATCAGTTCGGGATCAAACATTGAAGCCATTCCCACCGGCTGGGGCAAAACTGTGGAATATTCCTCCTTGTCTCTTCCGACGTAGCCGCGGGCGACCTCGGTTCCCACGTGCCATTCGCCTATGCCGAGTCGGGGCACCGCCTCCATGAAAGTGGAGAGCATATTGAGCTTTTCTTCTTTTGTGAGTCTGCCGAGCAGGTCGGCAACGCGTTCCCTCATTGGCAGGGAGCTGTCGCGGAATGGATAATCTGACATACTGACACTCCTTTTTGTATAATTAATATAAATAATTTCAATTTGTATATTTTATAGATTAAAATTTTTTTGCTTAGCTGGAAACCCCCGCGTATATCAAAGCACGTAAAAATACGCAAATGCAAACGTTGCCGAAAACAGCAGGACATTGACCAGTGTGAAAACCGTCAAATACTTAAACGGTCTGGCTTCGTCGGTCTCAAGATATATGCGGAACGAAATAAGACTCGCAAGACTTGCGACCACCGTTCCGAGTCCGCCTATGTTTGTGCCGAGAACCATTGCGCGTGCGTTTTCCGTGAATCCCGAAAGCATTACCGCCGCCGGAACATTGCTGATTACCTGACTCGCCGCCGCAGAAGCAAGCATCTCCCTGCCGTTCATGAGCTTTGTGAGAAATTCGCTTACTGCTCCGATATTGCGGATATTTCCGACAAAAATAAAAAAGAAAGCGAATGTTGCCAGCAGACCGTAGTCCACCGCAGCAAAAATGCGCACGTCAATTATTGCCGCAACAATACACACTGAGGCAAACGTGACCATTACGCCAATTTTTCCGAAAACAGCCGCCAGGCAGAGCATGAACAGGACTGTGTACAAGGCAAGGTATCTTTTATTGTGTATGGCAGCTCCGCGGCGGCTGTCGGTTTGCATCGGCTCGTTTTTTATAAGCATACACAAAATAAAAATAAGTACCGCGCTCAGAAGCACAACGGGAATCGTTAGCGAAAAAAATTCCCATGCGTTCATTTTGTATCTGTCGTAAAGATACAGATTGTGGGGATTCCCGAAAGGTGTGAGCATGCTTCCCAGATTTGCCGCGGCAGTCTGGAGCGTTATCACATATATCATAGTTTTCGGAAGATTCTCAAACAGCGCTGCTGTAAGGGGTACAAAAGCTATAAGCGCGACGTCGTTGGTAAAAAACATTGCGGAGAAAAATGTTATGTAGACAAGGACCGTGCCCGTTCGTCGTGATCCCGGTTCTTCTCCTCCGAGGAGCCTTCCGGAAAGAAATGACAGCAGTCCGCAGTCACGGAAACCGGCAACGGCTATCATCAGGCAGAAAAGCAGTCCGATAGTGTCCGTGTCCACATAGTCCACATAGTTTGTAACCGGTACGAACAAACAGGATATAAGCGCCGCCAGAAATGATATGACCACAGAAAATTCCCTTTTGCAAAAATCAATAAAGCCTTTCATCACAGCGCCCTCCGGTCTTTAAACTTTAAAACAAATTGATGATTATCCCGCAGGCTACTCCTGCGGCATATACAATTCCTGTGATAATCAGGTTTTCTCTGACGTTTTTATTCGCGCGGAAAAGAACTGCAAGACCTATTCCCGCTCCTGTGCAAAGTCCTGCGGCGGCTGTTCCGAAGCTTACCGCTCCCTCGGCGTAAAGCTCCGTTATGAGCACCGAAGCCGCACAGTTGGGTATCATTCCCACAATTCCTGCGGCAAAGGGCTGAAAAACTCCCATTCCGCTGATAAAACGCGCTACCGCCTCGTTTCCGGCAAAAGCCATGACTGCGCCTATAATAAGGTTCACAATAAAAATAAATACGCCCACGCCTATGGTATGCTTCAGCGCGGAGTACCATATTCCGCGGCTTCCGCAGCCGCAGCCGCTTTCGGTGCAGATGTCCTCAATGCTCTCGCCGTCTGTGCTGATTCTGAACACTTTTACGATAAGATCGGCTGCTATACCCGAAATAAGGGCGGCAACTATCTTTACGGCAATCAGCTTCCATATTGAGCCGAACATTTCAGGGTGGGCAAGAAGCACGGGTATAGCCTCGTCGGAGGTTGCTATAAATACAGAGATAAGCGTACCGAGGGTGATGACGCGTCCTGCGTAGAGATTTGCGGCGGCTACGGAAAAACCGCACTGGGGAACGCAGCCGAGAACTGCTCCGGCGGCCGGACCTACAGCTGTTTTCTTTCCGGCTCTGCCGAGTACTTCGGCAAGCTTGTCTCCTGCGCGGTGTTCGATAAATTCCATAAGCAGGAACGCCAGAAACAGAAACGGAAGCATTTTTGCCGTATCGAGAACGGCGTCGAGGAGAACGTCCCAAAAGTCGAAGCTTCCGCGGCTGTGGCTGTGAGCGAGTCCATACAAAAATATATGCATTAGAAAAGTCCTTTCAAAAACGCGTCTGAAATCAATTACAAAAGCAAATGAAACACATAAAAATATCCTGAAGGATTTGCATAGAGACGCGGCTCCCGCTACGCATTTTCAAAACGTATTATTTATTCTGAGGTCAAGGTGTTCACGCCTCTGCAAAAGGTTATTTTTACGGATCGCTGTGCTATAATAAATTATAAGTTATTATACCACATTTATATACTTTTTTCAAGTTTTTCGGAAATATTTTTTACAGGTTATTGTACGTGGGCCTGTGCAGAAAAATTCTCTGAACAGCTGTGAAACAACCGGTACAGCGGCTTGAAAAATCTGTCGGCGTACGCAAATCGCGAATAAAAGCAAACAAAACGCAAAAATGCCCCCGGCAGAACGAATTTACAGTTCTGTCAAGGGCTGAGCGTACAGCTTCGCATTGTCCGCTGACGCATAATGGGTTTTTACAAAGCAAATCCGCAATGCTTACATATCGTAGATCTCATCTGCGGTAAGCACCGCAAAACCGCTTTCCTTGAGAGCCTCCAGAGCTTTGTCGTTGTTGTCTACGCGGATTATTACGTAAGCTTCGCCTGCTTTTTTTGTGATAAATGCGTACATATACTCGACGGAAATATTTGACGCATACAGGCAGTCCATTATGCCGGTAAGTCCTCCCGGCTTATCTTCGGTGCCTATAGCGATAACGTTAGTCATAGAGACTGTGCAGTCTGCGTTCTTCAGAGCCTCGCACGCCTTGTCAGGCTTGTCAACTATAAGACGAAGGATACCGAAATCCTTTGTGTCCGCAATTGAAAGCGCACGGATATCAATATCGTTGTCGCTGAGAAGTCTTGTGACTGCGCTGAGCTTGCCCGGCTTGTTTTCCACAAAAATAGATAACTGCTTGATAAACATACTGTTTCCTCCTTTTAGTTCGGTAATACAGCGGTGACGTTATAAAACATTTTTTGTCTCGGCAGAACAGTACTGCTGTCTGCCACAGACGGCGGTATGGGTAAAGGTTCGGTCTTTTAGTCGTGAAGCTTGCGCTTGTCTATTACGCGTACTGCCTTGCCCTCGCTTCTGACAATGGATTTCGGCGATACAAGATGTACTTTGGGGGTTATTCCCAGAATGGTCTTAATGGCGTTCACAAGCTCACGCTCTTTCTGCTGGATTCCCTTAACTGTGTCGGAAAACTGCTCTGCGGACATTTCAACGTTTATGTCCAGAGTATCGCTGTTGTTCACACGGTCAACCTCGATCTGATAGTTAGGCGTATAGCCCTGCTCGATAAGGACGGTCTCTATCTGTGACGGGAACACGTTTACGCCCCTGATTATAAGCATATCGTCGCTTCTGCCCATGGGCTTGGTCATTTTTACCAGAGTTCTGCCGCAGGAGCACTTTTCTCTTGTCAGCACGCAGATATCCCTCGTTCTGTAACGGAGCAGCGGGAAAGCTTCCTTGGTGATGCTGGTGAAAACAAGCTCTCCCTTTGAGCCTTCTGGGAGGACTTCTTCGGTGTCGGGGTCGATTATCTCGGCAATGAAATGATCCTCGTTGATGTGCATCCCCGTCTGCTCGGAGCATTCAAAGGACACGCCCGGACCGCTGGTCTCGGTAAGACCGTAAATATCGTACGCCTTTATGCCCAGTAATTTTTCTATTTCGCGGCGCATTTCCTCCGTCCAGGGCTCGGCTCCGAAAATACCCGCTTTGAGCTTGATGTCGTCGGGAGTAAATCCCATTTCGTGAAGCGTTTCGCCGATATAGGCGGCGTATGAGGGGGTACAGCAAAGAATGGTGGAACCCAGGTCGCGCATGAACTGTATCTGTCTTTCGGTATTTCCCGAGGACATGGGCAGGGTCAGGCAGCCTACCTTGTGGGAACCGCCGTTAAGTCCTGGACCTCCCGTAAACAGACCGTAGCCGTAGCAGACCTGGCAAACGTCCTCGTTGGTTCCGCCAGCGGCGACGATAGCTCTTGCGCAGCAGTCCTCCCAAAGGTCGATATCGTGCTGGGTGTAGAAAGCCACAACACGCTTTCCGGTCGTGCCGCTGGTGGACTGTATCCTTACGCAGTCCGCAAGAGGTTTTGCAAGCAGACCGTAGGGGTAAGCGTCACGCAGGTCGGCTTTGGTGAGAAAGGGCAGTTTGTGCAAATCTTCGGTAGATTTGATATCATCGGGAGTAACACCTTTTTCCTCCATTTTTTTGCGGTAGTAGGGCACGTTGTCCCAAACGTGTTTAACCTGCTTCACAAGACGCTCGTCCTGAAGCTTTTTCATGTCCTCCCGGGACATACATTCAATTTCTTTGTTCCAGTAGTTTTCCATTTGATCGTCCTCCTATAGTTATATTAACCGGCACAGCCCCACAGCAAATCGGCGGCAGAGGTAATACTTAAAAGCTTTTTCATACAATGTCCTCCCGAAAAACCGGTTATGCGCTTGCCTTGCCAATGCTTGCCTTTCCAAGTTCGAACGCCTTTTTGTTAAGCTCCAGAAACTTTGCGGGAACGCACTGCTCCAGAGCGTCCTGCCACAGCTTGTCGTCAAAGTCCGTTTTAGCCGCCACAACGCCCATGAGCGCAACGTTTGAAGCCTTTGCTATACCTGCCTGCTCCGCAAGTGCGAGAGCGTCCACGGCGGTAACCTCCACTCCTGCGGCGGTCAGCTTTTCGATGATTTGGTCGGGATACTCCGCCGCTCCCGTGATGACGGGCATGGGGTCAAGCTTCTGGGTGGAGGTGATGAGCTTTCCGCCCTTTTTCAGGTAGGGCAGCCACCTTGCCGCTTCAAGCTGCTCAAAAGAGATGATAACGTCAGCCTCCCCCTTTTCGATAACGGGGGAGAAAACCTCGTCCCCGTACTTGACATATGTTACCACCGAGCCGCCCCTTTGGGACATTCCGTGAACCTCGGACACCTTAACGTCGTGTCCCTGGGCAAGCAGCACGCTGCCCAGAAGTCTCGAAGCCAGCAGGGAGCCTTGTCCTCCAACGCCGACTATCATAATCGATCTTGTATCCATAAATATTTCCTCCTGTAGAATTGGTTGGTTTGCTGTTTAAGGTTTATTGCCGCCCGAACTTTAACGCTCTGAAAGAGCTTGACGAAGTTCCCGGCGCGGCGAAAACGCAGCTTCCATTAACTCTCTATCGCGCCGAACTTGCAGACCTCCGTACAGATACCGCAGCCAACGCACTGGGTACGGTCGATAACAGCCTTTCCGTCTCTTACGGAAATTGCGGGACAGCCAAGCTTCAAACAAGCCTTGCAGCCCTTGCACTTGTCGTTAACAACTTTAAGTGCGGGCTTATGCTTAACGTACTTAAGCAGTGCGCAGGGGCGGCGTGAGATTATTACCGAAGCTTCGGGAGCTGCAAGCTCCTCCTTTATGGCGGCTTCGGTCTCCGCAAGATTGTATGGGTCTACCACGCGGACGCGCTTTATGCCTATCGCTTTGCAAAGCTCTTCGAGATTTACGGCGGCGGCAGGATCGCCCTTGAGGTTTTTGCCGGTAGTGGGGTTCTGCTGATGTCCCGTCATGCCGGTAATGGAGTTGTCCAGAATTATGACGGTGGAGTTGGTGCTGTTGTAGGCAATGTTTACCAGTCCTGTCATTCCGCTGTGCATAAAGGTGGAATCGCCTATTACCGCTACCGTGGACTTCTCCGCTTCCTCGCCGCGCGCCTTGTTGAAGCCGTGGAGAGCGGAAATCGAAGCTCCCATGCAGATAGTGGTATCCATAGCCGCCAGCGGTGCGCTCGCGCCTAAGGTATAGCAGCCGATGTCCCCCGAAACGGTTATTTTGTTTTTGGACAGGCAGTAGAAAAGTCCTCTGTGGGGACAGCCCGCGCACATTACGGGAGGACGTACGGGAACGTTTCCGTCAAACACCGATGATTCGGCTTTCACGCCCAGAAGCTTCTCCGCGATGAGAGCCTGGGAAAATTCTCCTATGTAACCGAACAGCTCCTTGCCGACAACGTCAAGTCCCATTTTTTTGCAGTGGGTCTCGATGATATCGTCAAGCTCCTCGATGACGTATACCTTTTTGTACTTGGCGCAGAAGTCCTTTATCAGTTCGGCGGGCAGGGGATTTACAACTCCCAGCTTAAGGTAGGAAGCCTTGTCCCCCATAGCCTCGCGTGCGTACTGGTAGGAAATTCCGCTTGTGATTATTCCGATATCCCCGCCGTTGTCTATCACTTTATTAAGCGGGGACTTTTCAGCGTACTCAATCAGTTTTTTGGTGCGCTCCTCAACAAAAACGTGTCTCGGTCTTGCAAAGGCGGGCATCATAACATATTTCTGGGGATTTTTTATGTACTCTTTCTGCCGGGGCACAACTCTGTCGCAAAGCTCAACGGCAGACTGTGAATGCGCTACTCTTGTGCACATTCTGACGATAACGGGAACGTCATACTCCTCGGAAAGCTCAAAGGAGGTCTTGACGAAATCCTTGCATTCTGCGGAATCGGAAGGCTCAACCATAAGCACCTTTGAGGCTATGGCATGGTGGCGGGAATCCTGTTCGTTCTGTGAGGAGTGCATACCGGGATCGTCGGCAACGGCGATGACCATGCCTCCGTTGACGCCGGTGTATGACGCGGTATAGAGGGGATCGGCGGCAACGTTAAGACCAACGTGTTTCATTCCGCAGAAAGAGCGGGAGCCTGCAATTGACGCTCCGAGAGCGACCTCCATGGCAACTTTTTCATTGGGCGCCCATTCGGCGTAAATCTCATCATATTCCGCAGCATATTCTGTGATCTCAGTGGAGGGGGTGCCGGGGTAGCTTGATACCACCGTAACGCCCGCTTCGTAAAGACCTCTTGCAAAAGCGGCATTTCCGAGCATAAGCTTTTTCATAGTAAAAATTCCTTTCTGAAACGCAATATATGCTTAATTATAGCATACTTTAAACGGAATTGAAAGTATTTTTGCAAAAAAAGTTATAGCAGCGGCATTTAATCAAATCGGGCTGTTACTTATATTTGTTTGGCATATTTGTTTAGCGCACCAATGGTATTGTTCCGGAAAAATCAATTTATATAGCTTGCATACCGCTTCATATACTGATATCACTTATATCTGCTATCTCTGCGCCGCCATAGTAATGCAGCAGTATCTCCCTGTAATCACTGCCGCTGTTCGCCATTGCGTTTGCACCGTATTGACTCATGCCCACTCCGTGTCCGCTGCCTTTGGTGGTGATAGAAAAAGTCCCGCCCTTTGCGGAATACTCCACGGTAAAGTTTGCCGAACGCAGAGAAAAGATTTGCCTGAAATCCGCACCGGACAGTTCCGAACCTCCCGCAGTCATTTTAATGACAGTACCGGATTCGCTGCGTTCTTCTATTTTAAGCCAGTCTTCCGGATCACCCCCAAGCTCCGTTCCGTCAAGAGATGTTTCCAGACGGGCTTTAAGCTCCGCTTCGGTAAAAACCTTTTCCTCCAGATAGGAGGGAGATTTTTCGTCTTCGCTGCTGTCTACCGGAACAAGATACTCTACGGGACTTCCCCATACCGCCTCCGCGCTTTCGGTTTTTCCGCCCGAAGTGGAATGGAATGCCGCAACTATAGGCTCTCCCTCATATACAAGCACGTCAGAGCCTGTGCTGTCAACAGCGGAGGAAACCTTTTCGAGATACGCTTCATAACCTACTCCGTAAAAAGACTTTGCCTGTTCGGGAGTAAAATATGCCTGATATTTGGTGCTGTCGTTGGAAATATCCGCTCCCATCAGCTCCGGATCGGGAGAAAGGCGCTGTTTTTCACGCTGTCTGACGGCGTAGGTACGCGCCGCCACCGCCTGGGCTTTTAAAGCTTCCCCGTGGTAGGATGCCGGCATTTCCGCAAGTACAGCTCCTATAACGTAATCTCTCAGGGAAAGCTCCATAACCTGTCCGCTTGTAAAATCAAGAACTTTAAGGCTGTCGGTATTGCCGCTGCTGAGGGTATTACCGGCTTGTCCGCTTTGCGGTCCGGATATAGGCGGTACTGATGCTGCCGCGCCGGCAGGGATGTTCCCGATTCCGTAAATGTCCGCCGCTTTGGCTGTCAGCGGAGGAACGGCATTCTCCCGCGGCTTCAGAAATGTAAGCAGGGGTATAGCTGCAAGCAAAAGCGCAAATACGGCGGTCACTTTCAATAATTCTTTCATTGTTACTGCTCCTTTGTTTTTTGTATTTTCAGGGGACGCGCCGCTGCGCGCTGCGGTACACGGGCAGCAGCTGTCCCGAAAAGTTAATGGTTATGTCAAAAAATTCTTGACAATGAGACGTATCTGTTGTAAAATATGTATATATGCTATTTTTATTACTGTAAAAGGAGAACACATATTGAACGGAATCGATTATGATAAGGACGTTTTTAAAAGCTTATGCGATGAATTTGTAAAAAATAACAGGGTTCCGCCCGAGCTTTATGAAAAATATCAGGTTAAAAGAGGTCTTCGCAACAGCGACGGAAGCGGCGTTATGGCAGGTATTACCAACATATGCAACGTACACGGCTATATCGTCAACGAGGGCGAGCGCGAACCTGTTGAGGGCGAACTGATCTACAGAGGCTACAGTATAAACGATATTGTCGAAAACACCTCGGAAAAGGGCAGATTCGGCTTCGAGGAGACCGTTTATCTGCTTTTGTTCGGACAGCTTCCATCTGAGGACAGACTGCGGCGGTTCAATGAAATGCTTTCGGAGTTCAGAGAACTTCCAAAGGGATTTTCCGAGGACATGATCTTTAAAGCTCCGTCAAGGGACATAATGAATAAAATGGCTCGTTCGGTTCTGGCGCTTTATTCCTATGATGACGATCCGGAAGAGCGCAGTCTTGAAATGGAGCTGCTCAGAGCGGTGTCAATTATAGCGAGACTTCCCTCCGCTATGGTTGACGCTTATCAGATAAAGCGCAGGGTATTCGATCACGAAAGTCTCTATATGCATCCCCTCAATCCGGACGAATGCACGGCTCAAAGCGTTTTGTCCACTTTAAGACCCGACAGGCAGTACTCCGAGGAGGAGGCGCGGCTTCTTGACCTTATGCTTATCCTGCACGCGGAACACGGCGGAGGCAACAACTCCACCTTTACCTGCCGTACCATTACTTCGGCGGATACAGACGCGTATTCGGCGTATTCTGCCGCTATAGGCTCTCTTAAAGGTCAGAGGCACGGCGGAGCCAACTTCAAGGTTATACGCCAGCTTGAGGAGTTCAAGGAGAACATATCCGATTGGGAAAACGACAGTCAGGTGGCAGACTACATAGCCAAGGTCATCAGAAAGGAAGCTGGCGACGGCAGCGGTCTTGTCTACGGTATGGGGCACGCGGTTTACACACTTTCCGATCCGAGGGCTGTGATACTCAAAAGGAACGCCGTTAAGCTTGCGAAGGGTACGGAGTACGAAAAGGAATTTCGTCTGCTCGACGCTGTGGAAAGGATTACTCCGGAGGTGTTCGCAAACGTAAAGGGCAGCACGAAAACAATGTGCGCAAACGTTGACCTTTATTCGGGACTTGTTTACAGAATGCTGAAAATTCCCGTTGAGCTGAACACGCCGCTTTTTGCTGTGTCCAGAATATCGGGCTGGGCGGCTCACCGGATCGAGGAGATTATAAACGGCAGAAGAATTATCCGTCCCGCGTATAAGGCGGTCGCCAAAAGGAAAAAATATATTCCGCTTGACGAACGCGTATAATATTTACGTATCCTTGATCAGGTCTCGTTACGGCAATATTTTAAAAGGTTAAAAGGGGAAAGCGACATGAAAAAGAAACCTTACAAGGCAAAAAAAGTTAAATTGGATAAGAAATTTTCAATGGCGGCGTACGGTCTTACGCTTATAGCCGCAGTCGCGGCAAGGACAATGCAGCTTAGGTCCAACGTTAATTTTGCCACAGGAAAGTATATAGACCCGTCTCCCGCTAAGAATTATACAATGTGGGCGCTGATAATCGGATTCATTCTGATTGCAGCCGTCATGTTCTTCGGACAGTCCAGGGACAAGGCGATAAAGTCCTGCATACTTATAAATCCCATGCGGCTCAGGGCGGAAAGACTTGCCAAAAAGCTTTCTCCCGTTGCGGCTGCGGCAATGATGCTCATGGCGGGACTAATGGCGTTTGACATTATTTTCGAGCTTTCCGAAGTGGCGGGAAAAAACGCTGAGATATCCACCGAGGACAATCCTGTGTTCGCTTTTGCCGGTATACCCGCAATAACATGGCTTGTGTACGTGTGCGCCGTTGTAACCATAGTTACTTTGATATCAATGGGCTCCAACATTTTAAAGGGAGACGGAGTAACAAAGGGGAACTGCATTTTCATTATGTTTTTCCCGATCTGGAAGCTTCTTGAGATATTTTCCATGTTTTCGGAAAATCAGCTTGTGGGTATTTATTCTGAAAAGGTTTATATAATGCTTACCTCAATGGCTTCATCCATGTTCTTTATTTATGCGGCAAGACTTTTTGCGGGCTTTGAAAAGAAAAATACGCGCATATGGATGTGTATTTTCGGCTATGCCGCTTCAATTTTCGCGGCAGTATCTATATTCCCAAGATATATCTCGTACTTCATTCTGAGTTATACCGAGCGGGAGGGAATGGCTGCTCCTGCGACCTCTGACATAGGTATCGCTGTAGTTACCATTGCTGTTGTGGCGGTTTTCTGGAGCACCTATGTTTACAGGGTAATGCCCAAGCTTAATCTTACGGGCAAGCGCCGCTGGACTAAAACCACTCTTGCGGTCAGAAATATGCAGTCCATTGAGGACGAATAAAGGTCATAAGGGGTATCGGACGTTTCCGCGGCGCAGCGGCTGAAGCTGCGTCTGCGGTGCGGGATACCCTTTTTAATAACGGGAGACAGCAGGCGTCAGAGGCGCTTGGTTTTTGCTTTCCGAACGTAAAAGGGGGCGGGTTCTGCAATGAGAAAAAATAAAGTTATCACCGCTCTTGCGGCTTTGTTTTGTTCTGTTTTTATGGCGGGCTGCTCTTTCGGAGGTTCGGTCGATTCCCTGCTGTCCCCTCCGAGGCTTTCGGAGGAACAAAACGCTGTTTACGACGCCCTTATCAGATCCGCAGGAAAGGATATACGGCTCAAATATCCCCGTTCGGGAGAATACCGCTCGGCATTCGTTTTTGCAAACATCGACAGCGAACCAGACCGTGAGGCTATAGTTTTTTACGAAAAAGCGGGAGAAACAGAGGGCGGCGGAAACGTCCGCATAAATATTATCGACCGCCGCGGAGGCAAGTGGACAAGCGTTTACGACCATGCGGGAGCGGGTACCGGCATTGACAGGATACTTTTTTCAGAGCTTGGCGGAAGCGGCAGGCAAAGCGTTATTATAGGATACACGCTGCTGTCGGGTGAGAGAAGCGTTCAGGTGTACGATTACGAGGACGGGATGCTCACATCAAAATATTCCGATACCTACAGCACCATGTTTACTGCCGACCTTGAACGGGACGGAAAAAACGAGCTTATACTCATACGTCCCGGGAATCAGATGAAAAAGGCTTCGGCAAGTTTGGTCTCCACGGATTCCGAGAGCGGCGAGGTGCTGGAAACAAGCAGCGTTGCTCTTGATGAGTCTGCGACCGAATTTGTAAGCGTTGCCTCCGGATATGTGGGTAAGGAAACTCCCGCCGTTTTTATCGACGGACTTTCTGGCGGACAGCTCACCACAGAGATAATCTATTCCGTGGACGGTCAGCTCAGAAATCCTCTTTATCTGGGCGAATCCGGTCTCATAGAAAAAACGCGCCGTCCCGCAGGGTACACCTGCACCGATATCGACCTTGACGGAGTGATAGAGATACCCACGCTGTCTCTTTTCCCGGGGTACTTTGAGGACTCTGCGGGTACAAAGCTTTACAGCACCGACTGGAACATTTTTGACAATTACAGCATTACGAAAAAATATTCAAGTTTCTATAATATCGGCGAGGGATACTGCTTTATCCTGCCGAGCCGCTGGGACGGAGTCGTTACGGCGAAAAGGGATTCGGCAACGGGCGAAGTGGTGTTCTGCAAATTCAGAGCCGACTTGCTTAACAGCACGGTGGAGCTGCTGAGGATAGCGGTGGCTTCCGAGGAGGAAACCGACGCGCTTCTTGAAGAGGGCTATATGGTACTGAAAAGCAACAACAAAACCAATTATCTTGTGAAGTGTCCTGATATTGAGGACGAGCCACTCGTCCTTACGGGAACGGAAATAAGCAACAGCCTGTATCTTATGGCATGATTTCATATCCGCAGAGCCGCTTCGGGACGGTTCACGGGATTAACCAAGGAAAGGATAGATATTATGAAACGCATACTTGTCTGCGAGGACGAAGACGTTATCCGCGACTTTGTGGTGATAAACCTTAAACGCGCCGGCTACGACGTGGTGGACGTGAACTGCGGCGAGGAGGCAATTAAAGTTTTCGATTCAGAACGCGGAGATTTCGATATCGCTCTGCTGGACATCATGATGCCCGGAATTGACGGTTTTCAGGTCTGTAAGGCTCTGCGCAAAAGAAGCAGCACCTTAGGTATAATCATGCTTTCAGCCAAGACCCAGGAAATGGATAAGGTAAGCGGTCTTATGCTGGGCGCGGACGACTACATAACCAAGCCGTTCTCCCCCTCGGAGCTTACGGCGCGCATTGACGCTATCTACCGCAGGGTAAGCATGAGCGTCGCCCGCGACGAGGACGAAGCCGCTACCATTGAGTCGGGACCTTTCCTGCTTAACCTCAAAAGCAGAACTGTGGCAAAGAACGGCGTTCCTGTCGACCTCACTCAGGTAGAGTATCAGATAATGGAGTACTTCATGAACAATCAGGACACCGCTCTCGACAGAAGCTCTATCCTTACGCACATATGGGGTGAAAACTATTACGGCGACGACAAGATAGTGGACGTGAATATCCGCCGTATCAGAATGAAAATAGAGGACGAACCGTCCAACCCGAAATATATTTCCACAATATGGGGTTTCGGATACAAGTGGTCTGTAAAGGAAGAAAAGAACTAAGCCGGTCATTTATACTGCACGAATGCTTCACATCGGAGCAGGTTCACGAATCTAAGCAAAAACGAACAGGCGGTGAAAACATTGCGGAAATCGAATATTACAAGGCGCTGGCTCGTGAACAATCTGGGCGTTATTTCCGCCATGCTTTTTGCACTTGTTGTGGGCGGAACTCTTTTTGTGCGCACCTATTACTACAGCACAGCAAGGCAGTATATGACCTCGCGTATGAATATGGTGTCCAACATTTTGCTGCGGTCATACAACGACCCCTCCGCAAGCTTTTCGGCGGAGCTTCGTTCTGTTGTGGAAAACTGGTCGGAAAAGGACAAAATGGAGCTTATGGTGATCAGCAGAAAGGGCGGCGTGGGGCTTACCTCCTCGGGCTTTATCCCTGAGGACAAGCTTGACAGCATGACCGACTACGCCGACGCAGTTTCGAGCGGGTCGGGCGGTTACTACACTGGCAGAACGGCAGGCGGCGAAAAAATAATGGCGGTGTGCGTTATGCTTCCCGAAAATGATTCGGGATATGCGGCTATGAGAATGGTCTCCTCGCTGGAGGAAATTAACAGGCACATAACAAGCATTGCGATGACACTTGCGGCGGTCTGCCTGACTATCCTTGCGCTGATGTTCGTTTCGGGACTTTACTTCGTGAAGTCTATCGTTATCCCTGTGCGGCAGATAGGCTCAACGGCAAGACGTTACGCTGTGGGAGACTTTTCCGTCCGCATTACAAAAAAGAACGACGACGAGATCGGCGAGCTGTGCGATATTGTCAACCACATGGCGAGCGAGCTTGCGCTTTCGGAGACTATGAAAAACGAATTTATTTCCAGCGTTTCCCATGAGCTGAGGACTCCGCTTACAGCTATAAAGGGCTGGGCGGAGACTATAGGAAGTATGCCAGGCGACGCGGAGACTGTTGCAAAGGGCATGAGGGTGATCGGCAGCGAAAGCGAGCGGCTTTCAGAAATGGTGGAGGAGCTTCTGGATTTTTCACGTATGCAGAACGGACGGTTCAGTCTTAACAAAACGACTATGGACATTCTTGCCGAGCTTGGGGACGCGGTGCTCATCTACACCGAAAAAGCAAAGCGGGAGGGCATAGAAGTCCTTTACGAGGAGCCTGATATGCTGCCTTTTGTGTACGGCGACAAGAACCGTATCAGGCAGGTCTTTATTAACGTTATCGACAACGCTATCAAGTACTCCGACAAGGGCGGAGTGGTATCCGTGCAGGCAATAATGTCCGACTCGGAGCACATTGAGGTTGACGTGTCCGACACGGGCTGCGGCATAAGCGAACAGGATCTGCCCAAGGTCAAGACCAAATTCTACAAGGCTAACCATACCAGGCGGGGAAGCGGAATAGGTCTTGCGGTAGCTGACGAGATCATCGCTATGCACGGCGGCAGATTAGAGATTTTCAGCAGGCAGGGAAAGGGTACTACTGTTACCATAACGCTGCCTGTGCAGAAGCAAGAAGACAGAAAATAACGGATAGAAGGATTGGAAATGCGGTACAGCATATTGACGCCGCGGAAAGGATACTGCAAAAAATGAGCGGAGAAAACAGGGAAAATAATTGTCCGAAAGAATGCTTTAAATCAAAAATAGGAGGACAGGCTCTCATCGAGGGAGTCTATATGAGGGGCATTACTACGGCGGCAATGGCGTGCAGGCTTCCAAACGGCACGATAGACGTTGAACAGTGGGCGGTCAAAAACGGCAAGGACGCTCCGTGGTACAGAAAAGTCCCGTTTGTCAGGGGCTGCATAAACTTTGTCGCAAGCCTTGCAGAGGGTATCAGGTGTACCATGAAGTCTGCGGAAAAGCAGTTCGGCGAGGACGAAGAGGAGGAAGAGCTTTCCAAATTCGAGCAGTGGCTCACAGACAAATTCGGGGACAAGCTTGTCAACGTGATAATGATAATTTCCGTAGTGCTTGCGCTGGCGTTTTCGCTGATCGTTTTTAAGGGAGGACCTATCCTTGTTGCAGACCTTATTGAACGTTTTGGAGCTCCCGAAAGCGCACGTCCCGTTATAGAGGGATTTGTGCGGCTTGCGTTAGTGGTGGGCTATATGTACGCCATTTCATTTATGGGCAGCATAAAGACCACCTTTATGTACCACGGCGCAGAACACAAGTCCATCGCCTGTTATGAAGCCCGCGAGGAGCTTACGGTAGAAAATGTAAAAAAGCACACCCGCTTTCATCCACGCTGCGGAACAAGCTTTATCCTTATAGTACTCATCATAAGCGTTATCGTGGGTATATTCCTGCCGAGGGACAATATGTGGATACGCTTTGGAGTGCAGATGCTCTGCCTTATCCCCGAAGCCTCTGTAGCCTACGAGATAATCAAGCTTGCGGGACGGTTCGACAATGTCCTCACAAGGATAGTTTCCGCTCCGGGACTGTGGCTGCAAAGGATAACCACCAAGGAGCCAAACGACAAGCAGATAGAGGTAGCTATAGCCGCTTTGGAGCCATGTCTTCCAAAAGAGGGCGAGGAGGACAAATGGTGACTGCGGCAGACAGATCATGCAGGTTTATACGCGGTATAATGGTCGTTAAGACCGGCTTTGCATTTTGTAAATGTGAAGCCGGTCTGTTTGTTTATTATAATTTATGGTATTTATTTCAGAGATCGCTAAAGCGGATTTTTTATGGACTTTTCAGTTACGCTCCGCTGCAAAGCTTTTCAAGAAATCGGTCTGCGGTTTATTGACCGTTATATTTTGTGTTTGTTGGCAGCACAGGGTGACGGCACAAAAAAATATAAGAGCAAAATTTAATTTTTCCGTTGACTTTTTCCCGATTTTGTATTATTATATAAATAATTGTATTTTATATAATATCTTCTGTAAAGGAATGATTGAAAATGAAAAAGATTATTTCTGTTCTGACAGCACTCATCATGACAACAGCTATTTTTGCAGCCTGCGGAAAGGACGAAGCCGAAGTTCCCGAAAACGTGTATTCAGGCATTCTGACCAAGGTCAAGCTGGGTATGCCCATGACGAAAATAGTCTCCCTCCAGCCCGACGGAGTAACCCTTAACTTTGAGACCGACACAAGACTCTGGAGCGTAAACAGCGATACCGAGATAATGGAGCTGCGCGAGGTTGTTCCTGCCGACAACCCTGTCTACTACGTTGAGGACTCTATTATTACATATGATTTCAAGACAGTCAAGGGCGATGAAAACATATATCTCTGCGGATATATGTCAGAGGCGTACTGCTGTCTCGAACGGCAGACCGCAAGAGACTTCTTTGACAAAAAGACCGCCGAGCTTGCCGCAAAACACGGCGTTGAACCTGCGGGAGCACAAACCGGTACCGAAGATATCGACATGGAGCTTGTCTACACTCAGAGATACGACTGTCCCTCCTATGCGGTAATATTTACCATGAAAGAAAAGTACGACACCGTAGAGGGTGTTGACGGCTACTACGGCAGCTACTTCTCGATAGAAGTCAAGGAAAAGGAAGTCAAAGCCGAGACTCCGATAGCCACGGAAAGCGGCGGAGACAAGAAAGAGACCGAAGCTAAGGAGGAAGAATGATGAACACTAAAAATATGCCCGTTGTTAAACTTGGCATTTGCGCTGTAAGCCGCGACTGCTTCCCTATGGAGCTGTCCGAGCGCCGCAGAGCGGCTGTTGTGAAAGCCTGCAAGGAAAAGAATATCGAGATATACGAATGTCCGGTTACCGTTGAAAACGAGAAGCATATGCTTGCCGCGATCGATGACATGAAAAAGGCGGGGGTAAACGCTCTTGTGATGTATCTTGGCAACTTCGGTCCGGAGACTTCCGAGACCCTGCTTGCAAAGACTTTCGGCGCTCCCGTGATGTTCGCGGCTGCCGCCGAGGAAAGCTCCGACACTCTTGTGGACGGCAGGGGAGACGCTTACTGCGGAATGCTCAACGCAAGCTACAACTTAGGTCTGCGGAACGTTAAGGCATACATTCCCGAATATCCGGTGGGAACGGCTTCCGAGATAGCCGGCATGATCGGTGACTTTATCCCTGTGGCAAGAACGCTTCTGGGACTTGCAAACCTCAAGATTATTTCTTTCGGACCGCGTCCTCAGGACTTTTTAGCCTGCAACGCGCCTATCCGTCAGCTTTACAATATGGAGCGGAAATAGAGGAAAATTCAGAGCTTGACCTGTTCGCGTCCTATAACGAGCACGCGGGTGACAAACGTATCCCTGACGTTATCGCTGATATGGAAAAGGAGCTTGGAGACGGAAACAAAATGGCGGGTATCCTGCCTAAGCTTGCGCAGTACGAGCTTACTCTCCTTGACTGGGCTGAGGCTCACAAGGGCAGCCGCGAATATGTTGTTTTTGCAAATAAGTGCTGGCCTGCGTTCCAGACTCAGTTCGGCTTTGTTCCCTGCTACGTTAACAGCCGTCTGGGCGCAATGGGTATCCCGGTTGCCTGTGAGGTAGACATCTACGGCGCTCTCAGCGAATTTATCGGACAGTGCGTTTCCGATGACGCGGTAACCCTGCTTGACATCAACAACAGCGTTCCTGCGGATATGTACCTGAACGAGATAAAGGGCAGGTTCGACTATAAGCATACCGATACCTTTATGGGATTCCATTGCGGAAACACTCCGTCCTGCAAGCTTTCAAGCTGCACAATGAAGTACCAGCTTATCATGCACCGCGGTCTCGAACCTGATAAGGAACCCGACATTACAAGGGGTACTCTTGAGGGAGATATCGCTCCGTCGGATATCACGTTTTTCCGTCTCCAGAGCACTGCGGACGCTAAACTTCGCGCTTATGTTGCGGAGGGCGAGATACTTCCCGTGGCGACCAGAAGCTTCGGCGGTATCGGCGTATTTGCTATTAAGGAAATGGGCAGGTTCTACCGTCACGTACTTATCGAGGGAAGGTATCCTCACCACGGCGCGGTAACCTTTGCTCATAACGGAAAGGCTCTGTGGAACGTTTTCCGCTATCTTGGAGTTGAGGAAGTGGGCTTCAATCAGCCTGCCGGAATGTTATACAGGACGGAGAACCCATTTGCGTAATTACAAATTGTAAAATATGTAGGGGACGGGTCACCTGTCCCGTGGAAAAATAAATGCTGTGAAGTGAACAAGTAACCGCTGTTATCGGATAAAGAGAGTCCTTGGTCGGTGCGAAAGGACGGAGAGACATCGGCGAATACATCACGGAGCTTGTGTCCCGAACGGAGTAGGGATATGCGGTTCACGACCGTTAAAGCGTTTCGAGGTCGGCAGACAGGGTCAAGACTCTTGCCGATAAACTGAGGTGGTAACGCGATAATTCGCCCTCTGACGGTTTTGCCGTTGGAGGGTGTTTTTAATTGATAGTTTTGGGGAGGGAGCGTTATTAAAACCGTACCCGCAAAAACGATACTGCAAAAAAACAAGTCCTCCGACTGGTTCGGCAGCGACTATAATATCAACCTCTATCGGGGCTGCTGTCATGGCTGCATATACTGCGACAGCCGCAGCGACTGCTACCAAATCGAGGATTTCGACACTGTTCGAGCAAAGGAAAACTGTCTGCCGATCCTGCGGGACGAGCTTCGCCGCAAGGTCAGAACCGGCGTTGTGGGTACCGGCGCCATGTGCGATCCATACAATCCCTTTGAGGAGACCGAACAGCTCACCCGCCACTCTCTGGAGCTTTTGGACGCTTTTGAGTTCGGAGTACACGCGCTGACAAAAAGCAGTCTTATCGCACGGGATACCGATGTTTTTTGCGGCATCGCGGAGCATTCCCCAGTGCTGTGTCAGGTCACCGTTACGGCCGCCGAGGACAGCTTGTCCGCTCTTGTTGAGCCGAACGTCAGCAGGACTTCCGAACGGTTTGAAGCGATAGCAAAAATGTCCGAAAACGGCTTGGTTACGGGGATTGTGATGACCCCGCTGCTGCCCTTTATCGAGGATACCGAGGAAAACGTGCTGGGTATCGTCCGCAGGGCAAAGGAGTGCGGCGCACGGTCGGTGTACCCCATGTTCGGGCTGACAATGCGCAGCGGTCAGAGGGAGTATTTTTATAAAAAGCTGGAGGAAAACTTTCCCGGCAGCGGACTTGCGGAACGGTACGCAAAGACATACGGCGAGCGGTATGTCTGCAATTCGCCCCGCATAAAAAGACTGTGGAAGGTTTTCACGGAGGAGTGCAAAAAGCTTGGTTTAGTGTATGAAATGCGGGACATTATCGCGTCCTATAAGCTGGGGTACGGGGACAGTCAGCTATCGTTTTTTTAAATATTCTTTTGGAGGAATTATCATGATTTTATCGGGAAAAGAAATCGAAAGGCACATAGGCAAAGAAATAATCATCGAACCCTTTTCGAGGGACAGGCTCAATCCCAACAGCTATAACCTCAGCCTTGCGGACGAGCTTTTGGTGTACGAAAACGACGTTCTTGACATGAAAACGCCCAACCCTACAAAGCGTATCGTTATACCCGAAAGCGGTCTGACACTTGAACCGAATAAGCTCTATCTCGGCAGAACAAATGAGTACACCGCCACGGAGGGCTTCGTCCCCATGCTGGAGGGACGTTCCTCAACGGGCAGGCTGGGGCTGTTCATTCACGTCACGGCTGGCTTCGGGGATGTGGGTTTCAAGGGCTACTGGACGCTGGAGATATTCTGCGTTCAGCCTGTAAAAATTTACCCCAACATTGAGATATGCCAGATATACTATCACGATATTCATGGCGATTACGAGGCGTATTCAAGCGGAAAATATCAGAATAACACGGGTATTCAGCCAAGTTTGATGTACAAAGATTTTGAGTGAGGTATATAATATGAACAAATGGTACAACGAAGATTACGAGTTCACAATAAAAGTGGTGGACGTTTCTCCTAACGGCAAGACCGAGGGGCACTGCCGCAACGGTGACGAAATAGGGGACGTTTACAAATGCGGCTATGACTGTCCCGTAAATCAGTGCGGGCGCGGCTTCTGCTCAAAGAGTATGCTGCTGCTTTTTCCCATGCTGGAGACTGTCCGCGGAGGCGGAGACCTGCGTATGATAGGGGGGTACTCGCCGAGCGGGAACGTCCCCGATTCGCCGCTGGTAAAAGAGTTTGTATGTCCCGACGGCGTGGTGACTTACCGTCTTGCCGCGAAAAAGACAGGCGGGGAGAATTTCCATACGGGAGGATTTTACCGTGAGTAAGCTCATATACAACGACGAGCGGAACGGTACCTGCTATCTGGAATTTCAGTTCTGCGATACAAACAAGCCATTAAAAGATGGCAGGGTCAGGTGCGACGCTCTAAAGCATTGGAGCGATGATTCTCTTTTTATGGACTGGGACAACTTCGGCGAGTTTTACAGACTTTACGGCGACCTGTTCGGCTGCGGGATATTTCCCGACGGAGAGAGGGGCTGTGACAGTTGTGGAGTAAATTACTACGGTAAAGAGGAGACGGAAAAAATTGTTAGGAAGCTATCTCTAAAAATTACCAGCGATTACGCCGCGTTGCTGCCGTGGCTGAAAATTGCGGCGGAACGGGGCAAAGGTTTCTATATTTTAGGAGTGTAAAAATTTTTGCATCTAACAGGGAAGGTCGTGATAAAAATGAAATCGCCCGACGATCTCATTGTTTATGTTTAAAAATTGGGGGAGGAACAGACATGAAAACACAGAAAGCCAAAAAATCCAAAGTAATTCGGATATTTATAGCTATTGCCGCCGTTCTGCTTCTTGTGCCGTTCCCTGTCGGCTATAAGGACGGAGGAACGGTAAAATACAGAGCCGTGCTGTACTGCGTTACAAAACAGCATTCGATTGCCTTTGACCCTTTGGAACAGGAAGACGGTTACGATATAGGCACGGCAGTTGAAATTCTTGGATTTGAGGTCTACAATGACGTTGAGTATTACAGCATTCAAACTCTTATAGAGTTAAATAAATAATAAGGAGATTTTTAAAATGACTTTATACGAAGAACTTGTCGCCCGCGGACTTATCGCTCAGGTGACCGACGAAAAGGAAATAAGCGACATGATAAACAACGGCAAGGCAACCTTTTACATCGGCTTTGACCCCACTGCGGACAGCCTTCATGTGGGACACTTTATGGCTCTCTGCCTGATGAAGCGTCTCCAAATGGCAGGAAACAAGCCGATTGCTCTTTTGGGCGGCGGTACGGGTATGATCGGCGATCCATCTGGAAAATCCGACATGAGAAAAATGCTTACAAAAGAGGACATAGAACACAATATTGACTGCTTCAAAAAGCAGATGAGCAGGTTTATCGACTTCTCCGACGGCAAGGCTATTATGGTAAACAACGCCGACTGGCTTCTCGGTCTTAACTATGTGGACGTGCTCCGCGAAGTTGGAGCTTGTTTCTCGGTAAACAAAATGCTGACCTACGAGTGCTATAAGCAGCGCATGGAGCGCGGTCTCACGTTCCTTGAATTTAACTACATGATAATGCAGAGCTACGACTTCTATATGCTGTACCAGAAGTACGGCTGCACAATGCAGTTCGGCGGCGACGATCAGTGGGCGAATATGCTGGGCGGAACGGAGCTTATCCGCAAGAAGCTTGGCAAGGACGCTCACGCTATGACAATTACCCTGCTTCTCAACTCCGAGGGCAAGAAAATGGGCAAGACGGAAAAGGGCGCGGTTTGGCTTGACCCGGAGAAAACGCCTCCCTATGATTTCTATCAGTACTGGCGCAACGTTGCGGACGCTGACGTTATGAAATGTATCCGTATGCTGACTTTCCTGCCAATCGAGGAAATCGAAGCTATGAAAGACTGGGAAGGAAGCCAGCTCAACAAGGCTAAAGAGATACTTGCATACGAGCTGACAAAGCTTGTCCACGGCGAAGAGGAAGCCCAAAAAGCGCAGGAGGGTGCAAAGGCTCTCTTCGGCGGAGGAGGCAATACCGAAAATATGCCGAGCACCGAAATACCCGCCGCGGAAATCCCCGAAGAGGGCATAAACATTATGGACTTGCTTGTAAAAACAGGTCTTGCTCCCTCAAAGAGCGAGGCAAGGAGACTGGTTCAGCAGGGCGGAATTTCCGTTGACGATGTGAAGGTCACCGATCCTAACGCTCCCGTAAAAATTGACGGAGAGGTTATTATTAAAAAGGGTAAAAAAGTTTTCCGCAAGGCAATAAAAGCATAAAAAAGTTTGGCCTCCTTCCTCTGACGGGTCATAAAATTTTATGGGAACGCAGCGTGTTCACAAAAAGACACGCTGCGTTTTTTCTATAAACTATAATTTTTTTAGTAAAATTATATAAAAAATTTGACATTAACAATAAAATATGGTATAATAGCAACATACCGGTTCGTGAAGATTAAAAAACTGTAAATTTTATATTCTATCCTTTGAAAAAGGAGCATTTTATAATGTACATAGACTTTCATACACATGCCTTTGCGGACGCTATTGCCGAAAAGGCTATATCCAAATTGGAAAACACCCTTATTGAATCAGGTTACGGCGCGGACGTTCCTGCCGCAACGCGGGGAACCGTGGGCGAACTGCTTGAAAAGCTTCAGCAATGGGAGATCGATAAGGCGGTCATTCTGCCTATAGCGACAAAGCCCTCCCAGCAGACGACCATAAACAACTGGGCAAAGGACGTTCAGACGGCTTACAGCGGTATTTTGTACTGCTTCGGCTCTGTACACCCCGAAGCGGAGGACGCGTTTTCCGAGCTTGAACGTATAAAGGCTCTGGGACTTCACGGCGTCAAGCTCCACCCCGATTATCAAGGCTTCTTTGCCGACGGGGAACGGCTTTTCCCGCTGTACCGAAAATGCGCGGAGCTTGGACTGCCAGTTGTTCTTCACGCGGGACTGGACGCGGCGTCTCTTGACTGTATCCATTGTACGCCTCAGATGAGCGCAGCTGTTCTTGACGCTGTTCCTGAATTGACTCTTATATTGGCTCATCTGGGCGGAAACGGGATCTGGGACGATGTGGAAAAATTTCTTGTCGGCAGAAACGTTTATCTTGACACGGCGTATATTGAGGGAAATATTTCCGATCAACAGGCCCTGAGAATATTCAGAGATCACGGCGCGGATAAGATTCTGTTTGCCTCCGACTGCCCGTGGCATCCGTCCTGCCGCGAAAGGATAATGCTGGAAAGAATGTCTCTTACACACGGGGAACGTGAATTGATATCCCATGTTAACGCGGAAAAGCTTTTAAACATTTGTTAATCATTTCACAACACTTTTTTGCCCGTGTTTGGACATTTTCATTAATACGGCATATTGGATAATGTAATTTTTTTGTGAAAATGTGCAGATATTCTTTGCGGATTTGTTAAAAATAACATATTGCCAAATTTATAATAAAATGTTATAATATTTAAAGTATCGTGGGTATTTTTTGTGCGGACTTTTCTTAAACGTTTTCCTTTTGGGCGGTAACCGAGGTCTTTTCGGCAAAAGCTATTCCGGAAGACCTATGCGGCAGCTGTAAGGACGGCGGCATAAATCTGCCCGAAGATAATTCTATCCATATCGGAGGTGTCAACCAATTTATGAAGACATTTGTCTATACGGCTACAGACGTTCAGGGCAATACAGTCAAAAATGCCCGGATGGTCGCTGAAGATGTAAATGATTTTCTTGAAAAGATCCATGAAAAAGGACTTTTCTGCTCAAGCTACAAGGAAGCAAGCGACAAGGGCGCCAAAACGCTTCATAAGTTTAAAACCGGCGAGCTGGCCTATAACTGCCGTCAGCTCAGCGCGATGCTTACGTCGGGTCTGACCCTGGTAAGAGCTCTTGATATTCTGTACAAGGAACAGGAAAAGGACAATACCAAGCAGCTTTTCAGAGAGGTCTACGAAGAGGTTCAGAAAGGTTCGTCTTTCTCGGACGCATTGAAAATGCAGCAGGGCGCGTTCCCGTCCTTCATGGTATCCATGATACAGGCGGGCGAATCATCCGGTTCGCTGGACGTTATTATCCGACGCCTTGAGGAATATTACGACAAGCAGAACAAGCTGAACAATAAGATCAGGGGTGCGATGATGTATCCTATTATTCTGGCTGTGCTGTGCGTTATTATCGTTATCGCTATGTTTACATTCATCATGCCTACTTTCAAGGAGCTCCTCACAGAAAAGGATATGAAGGGTCTGACAGGAGCGCTGTTTGCGTTTTCCGACAGTCTGACCGGATATTGGTACATATACTTGGGCGTTGTTCTGGCGCTGGCGTTTATTATCAAATACATGCTGAAAATTCCCGACGTGCGGTATAAATTTGATAAAATGATATGTAAGATGCCGAAGATAGGAAAACTGGTAGTAAAGGTCTATACGGGACGTTTTGCAAGAACCCTGTCCTCGCTGTACTCGTCAGGTATCCCTATGGTGGAAAGCCTTGAACGTTCGGCGGCAATACTGAACAACAGCTTTATAGAAAAGGCGTTTGTTACTGTTGTTGACGAGGTAAAGCAGGGCGAGCAGCTTTCGGTTTCCATACAAAGAACGGGCATATTTGAGTCAATGTTCTGCTCGATCATCTATGTCGGCGAAGAAGCAGGCGCGCTTGATACTATCCTTGAAAAATCAGCGTCTTTCTACGAGGACGAATCGGACTCCGCTATACAGCGTATCGTAGGAATGATAGAGCCTATCATGATCATAATAATGGGCGCTGCGATTGGCTTCGTTATCGCAGGTATCCTTCCCGCTATCTACAATTCTATGGAAAATCTCGGATAGCAGACGTTTTCTACGCTGCGGTTCGTATTCTGTCCGCCAGACGTTGTACGTAGGTTACAAAAAACGCAAGAACAGGGATCTGTTCATTTAAATAATATTTAAAATTTGTGAGGTGACGAGTATGCTTTCATTTGATATTACAGACAGACACGTCCGCATTATCCGCGGTACCGAGGCTCACGGCAAGATAAAAGTCGCCGACGCTTCCACTATCGATATAGGCGAGGGTCTGATTGTTAATGGTCATATTAAAGATATACCCAAAATGGCGACGATAATCAACGATGAGCTGAAAAACAAAAGAATGGCTGACAAGGAAGCGGTCATCAGCATTTCCTCGAACCTGATCATATTTAAGGAGATACATATTCCGAAAGCAAAGGGAGCTCAGCTTCTGACTATGGTTCAGAACCAAATGCAGCACCAGATGGGAATTGCCGAGGACTATTCAATATCCTATACGATTGCGGGAGAGATTGAAGAAGAGGGCGTTCATGCAATGAAAGTCCTTGCAACGGCGTGTCCTTTTGAAGTAGTGGACTGCTTCAGAAAGGTGTTCTCCATGCTTGGCATAAGCCTGCGTTCCGTTGTGGTTGCCTGCAACTCTATTTCAAGAATTATTCTGGGCGATCCAAAGGCAAAGGCAAAAATGCCTTTGCTGCTTGTTCAGATCGACCCTAACTTTGTAAGTCTTAATCTTTATGAGAATAATCAGCTTACGTTCTCGCGTTTTGCTTCAATTGATCCTGAGGACTATGACAATTCCGAGGACTACATATACGAGGCTGTAAACGAGAACATTTTCAGAATGTTCCAGTTCCAGAAGTCCAGAAGCGGAGACAACCAGATTCAGAACGTTGTGTTTTACGGCGATACCTCCGAGTATATCCGACTTACAAACGCTTTGGAGCAAATGGATATTTCCACCAGCTTGCTTGGGGTTCCCAACAATATCGGCGGATACGAGAATTTCGAGTTCCAGGCATACGCAAACGCTATCGGAGCTATGTTCCGCGGCAACAAGGACACCGAGCGTATTAATTTGATTGAGGTGGACGCCGCTTCGGGACGTACGAGTGCGGGCGCGAAATTTGCTTTTGCTGTGTTCGGTTCCATAGCTATTTCAGCGGCTGCTGTAGGGGCAGTTTGGCTTGCCGCCAATATTCAGGAAAACGGTTTTGTAAGTGAAACCGCAAGCATACAGGAATATTTGGATTCGCCCGACGTAGCCGCTAAGATCGCCGCAGTTGACGCCGCTCAAACAAAATTTGACAAAGTAAACAATGTTAAAGCATACATTGATATTGCGTATGATAATTATGGCTCGCTTCCAATGATAACGACTGACGTTATTGACGAAATAGAAGCGAATTTCAGCGGAACAAGCGTTACATGGACGTCAATAACCTACGGCGACGGATTCTTTACGGTACAGTGTACGGCAAACAAAAACGATGAACCGTCCAAGGTGGTTGGCAAGTTTTTTGAGCAGGACATATTTGAGAACGTTACATATAACGGTTTCAGCAGCAACGAAGACAGTGAAACAGGAAAGGTCGGTTATGAATTTACGGTGTCTTTCTCAATACGGCCGGTTGAGCCTGAACCTGAGGACGCCGCGGCTGAACAGTCAGCCGAAGCCAACTGATACAGAGAAAGTGCAGGTGATTATAAATGAATTTAAAGCTTTCCTACAGAGATAAAGTTATTTTTATCGTTGTAATGGTTATTCTGGTTATTGTTGCTGGATTTTTCCTTTTCATCAAGCCGAAATTTGAAAAGGTGAATTTGGCGAAGGATACCCTTGCAGCAAAGCAACAGGAGAAAATTGACATTGACACAAAGATAGGAACGCTTCCCGATATTATTGACAGTATGAAAGCGACTGCCGAGGAGATCGGAGAAAAGCAGAAAATATTTCTTGACGAGGGTCATCCGTATGTGAACGAGACTTATATCAGAGAGGTTCTTTCAAGTCTGAATCTGGATATAAAATCTATGAATACAAATTATACCACGGCTTCTCCGATAAGCAGGTATACCATTGAAAAGCAGAATTATCTTGCTTATGATAACAAAATGAACGCCGATCTTTACAATGAGCTTCCGCAGGAGGTTTATGATCTTTATAACGGCGTTGCTGCTCCGGTGTACCCCAATACGATAATAGGCGTTACAACTATGACTGTTGAAGTGGATATCGGCAATAACACAAGAAAAATATACGATATAATGGACAGACTTGCCGATGACGAAAAAACAATAATACTTAATTCGCTGAGCACAGAAAAAGAGCCGGAGAATACTGATGATGCGTCTGCTTCGCTGAATCTTACGCTGTACTCCATTTTCCCTCTGAATGTGGAGAAGGTACTGAAAGAAACCGACGAGGTAAAGCCAATTGATAAAGTATTTTAAGAGACGAAATCTGAGAGAAAGGGTGGTTGACGATGAAAGGCAAACGGCTAAGAAGGCTTAGCGGTACGGTGCTTATCATGGTGCTTACCGTTATGCTTGTCCTGATAATCATGCTTATGGCGACACTGACGGTGGTTACTACCGCAAGTCAGCGTATTTATACTAAGTATGAAGAAAATCAGGCGTACTATTCAGCTCGTTCTGCTCTTGATGTTTTTACGCAGAATATGTTGGGTGATTCGGCTTATTATGTCTATGAAGACAGCGGAAACAAAAAGACATTTACTCACGGCAGCGGCGTTTCCGATCCCATGAAGCAGGGTCTTGCCATGCAGCTTGATTTGTATAAAATTAAGACAAAAGATACCGATGATGCGAATGTACCCAAAAGCTTGGAAAATTTGCTTCAGTCGGAATTTACTGATTATATTAATTCAGGCGTTACCGGAAAAGATGAATATAAAAATGATTTTGGCGTTGTTAAAAACGTTGCGGGGGAATATGAGTCAGTAATAACCTATGAAGTTGAATATCCGAAAGTGTCCGGAAAGGAGACCGCCGGCACTTCTCACGATTACGGCGGTCTTGCAGATGACAGAAAGGCAAAGATAACAATCGAGGTTCTTAGCCGCGAATACGACATGGGCGACGACGTTCTGACTAGCGATTCAACCACTAAGGTCAAGGATAAAATTGCAAGTTTTAAAGGAGACAAAACCCAGATTGAAAGCTTTCTATTAGATCCGCAGAACTATGAGGACACTGTTAAGGCGGTAGTAAATGGAAGCCGTAAAAAAGATAAGATCAAGTTAAAAATAACGGCGACCACCAAGGTAATGGGCGTTGAGGGAACTGCGGTTCTGATCTGTAACTCCAACGAGCCGCCCGTAAACAATTCCAGCAGAGCTATTACAGCATTCGGTGGAACGGATTCGGATAACATGAACATCCTCGGCGGCATGTCTGCTGAAAACACAATCAACTGGAAAAGCAACAATGGTTATATTTACGGTCCTGTTTACGTTGAAGAAGATTTTCTTATGACCTCCAACGGTCCCAAAATACATCTCAATACAGGTGAAAACCTTGTAGTCGTCGGAGACCTACAGATCGAAAACAACTCTTTTGTAGTTACCAATGAAACACCGTCTGTGATCATTGACGATGAGAATGCACCTTTTGTATTTATAGGCGGCGAACTCAGAACAGGTGGCGGTCTTGGTACAGTTAGGTTGGAGGACGGTAGTGAAGTTGACGGTCCGTTTCAAAACATTGATGTTGTCGCTGAAACGATCAATATCGGCGACAGCGGAGTAACATTTGACTCTTCTTGCACAATGTACTGCAAAGGACTTACAATAAACGCAAGTAATTCAAGTTATAACGGAGATATTTATGTTGACGGAGATGTTAAAATATTAAGCACTAATAACAGCACCTGCATTAAGGGCGTTGGTGATCCTGCGGTTATGACGGCTTTTCACGGAGGAACAGGTACTATACATTTTACCGGAGACGTGGTAGACGCAAGTGGAAATCCTGTAGCCATTAGTTCCGGATTTGTAAAGGAATCCACAAGCTTTTGGAGCAATATTCCCGAAGTAAGTAAGATCACAGAAAAAAACCCGACTACTTCGGAAGATAACGACGGTACCAAGATAGAATTTCAACTTCCCGGCAGAACTGAGAAGAAGGAAATTGAAACTCATGTACAAAATTTTGACAACTACTATGTAAAGGATGAAGACGGAAACCGCGTTATTATTACTGTAACAGACCCTACTGATGGTTCAACTTATCAGACACCTGAAGTAAAAAGCGCGCAGACTATGGCTGATATTGATACTATGATTGACAAATCAAAGCCGTTTACTTCTGCAGATACTGGAATTACTGAGCTGCTTTCTTCAAAAGTCGGTCCCGGAGTCAGTCATGCTGGAGTTACTTTCAGCCATGTACTGGACACGGGCGGAGGAGAGGTCAAGTGCCAGTGGGATTTTGATAATAAAAGTATATATATTAAGGGTGGCGGAACTGTTACGTTACTGCTCTCAAAAGCAGCTTGGGGCGGCGGAATTGGTTACAGCAATGATAATTTAATATTGGTAGATGATGATACAACGCTTAAAATTGTCGGTGACACTACTTCCGGCGATATATTCTTTGAAAAGCTTGAGATCTATAACCAGACGACTTGGGGAGCGTATAAAAGTCAGGATGCGGGTAAAGGTGTTGATAAACTTAAAGTAGGAAATATCAACGGAGCTGGAATAAAGGTACCGAAAATTTATTATTATTTTTCGGGAAGCAATAGCTTTAAAGTGCGGAATAACTGTTTGCTTACAGGATACATATATGGGCCTGACACGGAAATAGATTTTTCTGCGGCTTCAACGGGAGTTCCTGCTGAGGGCATAGAATATAACGGCGCATCACCAACAGGCAGTACGCCAGTCTGCATTATAGGTTCTGCATTGGTAAAGGGCGCGTTGTTGCCTAATAATACAGGCGTAGCCTACATAAACCCGGATCTTGACGATGACGGAGACCCTGGCGATCCTATTCACCAGTGGCAGGCTAACCTTTATACCAGAAATTAAGGAGGGCGATAATATGAAAAAACATTTCAAGGGCTTTACGCTTATAGAGTGTCTTATCGCTCTCGCGATCCTTGGCGTCGCATCGCTGACAATGGCACAGATATATGCGAGCGTTGCACAGCGCAACAGAAACAACCAGATCATGAACACCAGCCTTTCAAATCAGATGTCGTACGTTGAAAGGTATACTGCAAGTGAGGCTGTTCCGATCTATTACGGCAGTACAAGCAATACGCCAGATACAGAAGCTAAAAAAGCAAGTAAAACCAAAAAGCCGCCTCACGAAAAGTCGGTTACTACCAATTACAACTACGTACAACTAAAAAAGGTAGTTTCCGGCAAAGATCCTCTGGAAGACACTTTAACTACCGCCGACTACATTGCCGACAGCACCTACAGCTTCCCGGTGGACGTTTATGTTCTTCTGAGCCGCGACAATAAGGACAGAGACAGCACCGATTCAAGTTTAAGCGGTCAGTACGACGAGTTCTTTGAGAATTCCGACCCCGCCAAGACATATGAAGACGACTATAACCTCAGATACAGATACCTTTTAGGTCACACTAATTAAGGGAGGGCTTGATATGAAAAAATTAAAAGGCTTTACCCTTATTGAGCTTATTATTGTTATGGCAATACTTACCATGCTTATGGCTGCCATTATGCAGATGTTCAAGCCTATCAGAGAGACCTATGTTGACGCGACGCTTTACGAAAATCAGCGTACCGTCCAGAACGGCGTGATACAGTATATCTCGGAATCGGTGCGCTATGCCACAGATATGGGGATCTATACTAAGAACAATACATCTAATGTTACAGAGGCTGTTAACGCGTTTGCCGACGCTTACATTGCGGCTAACAATATAGTTGATATTCCTGCCGTTCCCGGACCGCCGCATGAACCGGCAAAAAATTATGCGGCCGACACAAAAGAAGCTATTCAGCGGTATGCAGAGGTTATTGTCATTGACAACGATACTGACTATACTTTCAATAATGCGGACTGGAATGGAAGAATACTGAGACGGAAGTTTATTGAAGAGACAGTAAGCGTTCCCAATCCAAGCGGCGGTACGATGAATGTGACTAAACCAAAGAAAGTTAGCACTGGCGCTGAAACATACACTGTTACTGATGAGTGCAGGATGGCTTTGGGAGCGTCATATTACGGTGACAGGAACTATACCGTGGCAATTAAATGCGGTGACCCCACCAAGTTTGACTCCAGCGGAAGTCTAAAGTCAGGCGAAACTTGGGAAGCAGACGATGGTATAGCATTAAGTGTAGCGTCATACAGCAAGATTCAGGGAAGCGGCGCGTCAATTACCGAAAAGGGAGCATACGTTGAAACCAAGGGTGAGGTAATGTGCAAAAATCTTGCCGGCGCGTCTAATCACGGTATTGCCAAAACAGGTATATTTGATATATCAAAATTTACCTCCGGTTCTTCCACGGGCAGCGGAACCAAGGTCTACATTGTTTACCTTAATCCAGGTGAGAACGGTATTGAGGCGGTTCGTGCCGCGTCAGGGAAATAATAAAAATTGAAGCGCGTTCCACACCCGCCTGACAGCGGATAAGAAACGCGCCTTGCGCCGAAATGTGGTTACATCGGCGGTATTTGCGGTACGGTAAGAAAATTGATGTACATATCCATAAGCTCTGTGCCGCAAAACGAGCTTAACGCAAGTCCGGCAGTGAGGAAAGGTCCGAATGCAAAGGCTTTGACCGACTCGCTGTCGGAGCGCGACGCTTTTATTTTAAGTACCAAAGCATACAGTGCGCCGAGCACAATGGCTGCAAAAGCGGCTGCAACTGCGGCTTTCCAGCCAAGCATCAGACCTCCGGCAGCCATGAGTATAACGTCCCCCATTCCGAAGCCGTACACAGGACCTGCCTCTTTAATGCCTGCAAGGCGTTTGTCAAGCTCTTTCTGAAGCTTTGGACGCTCCTTGTCGGTCTCGGACATTTTCTTCAGCCGTTTTTTGATTTTTCTTGCGGACTTGCATTCGTCGCTGATAACAAAGCTGTAAATCAGCGGCGTGAGCACAAATCCGAAGATAAGAAAAGGAACGCTTACAGAGAACATTCCGATAAGTCCGTCGGCGACAGAAATATCACAGCCTCTTACGGTTACGGGAAACAGCGTTGTCAGTATCCTTGTAAGAGCGGCGATGACAGAAAGATACATCAGTACCCCGACTGTCATTTGCTGAGTGTCGTAGTCCTCAAAGCCAATGACAATGAGTCCGGCAATGAAAAGACACAGCAGAGCAGGATATGCAAGTCCGTCTGTGATAACGTCGAACCTTAAAAATGTCAGTACAAAAAGTATGCCTGTCAGGCTTTCCACAAGTATGTATCTGCCGGATATCCTTGAACCGCAGGCGCGGCATTTTCCTCTCAAAAACAGCCAGCTGAAAACGGGGATAAGGTCGTACCATTTAATAGGCGTGCCGCATGACATACAGTGCGAATTTTTTTTGATAAGCGATTCACCTGTCGGAAGACGGTAAATACAGACATTAAGAAAGCTTCCGATGGCAATGCCGAAAAGAAATACCATAACGTATATCCCTATATAGTAACCTGTCAGTCCCTCTTCAAAAGATGTAAACATAAGCTGTACTCCTTTACAGTAAATTTGAAAAACCGATAAGTATATCTTAACATATATTCCTGCAAATTTCAACCCCCGTGCGGAAACCATTTGCGCTGCTTATGCAGACTATGGCTTCCTGCTTAGACCCATGTTTTCTAAAAGGTGTTTACGTCGTAGGACGTTTTCATATCAATGTTTTTATATTTAAAAACCGGATTTTGCCGCAGAAAATCCCATATATATCCGAACCGTCAGTAAGCTTGGAGACATCCGCTAAAGCTTTTTAAGGAGCGGGCTGCGGTCAGTATTTGTCTGATGAGCGTTATCTGCGTCAGCGGACAGAATAAAAAACAATCTGCGGAGAAATGAGGCATTTTGCAATGAAAAATATTCCTATTGGTCAGTATATGGTCAACGAGGGCATTATTACAGAAGAACAGCTTCAGAACGTTCTTGATAAAAAAAAGGAGGAGAACACTCCCGGTAAGTATTTCGGAGACTACGTTATCGAGCTTGGATACGTTACCGACATACAGTTCGGTCAGGTTCTCGCGAGGAAGCTGAACGTTCCTTTTATCGATCTTAACGATCCGGAAACTTCCGTCAATACCGAAGCGGTAAAGAAAATACCGGAGGCGCTTGCCAAAAAACACACGATCATTGCCGTTAAAATTACCGGAAAAAGACTTACCGTTGCTACTCATGACCCTGTAAACTTTTATATCTTTGAGGATATCAAGGTAACTACGGGCATGGACGTTGTCCCGGTGCTTTCAACAAAGGCAGGAATCGTCAAGGCGATAGGAAAATACTATTCCACCCAGAATACATCCTCGCTGCTGGAGAGCGTTGAAAACCAGTTCGGCGACGACGACGCTTTCGGTATCGACGAGGAGTCGGCTGAGCGTATCGACAGCGCGCCTATCGTTAAGCTGGCGACTACCATCGTTGAGAACTCTTTCCGTGCGGACGCAACGGATATCCACATCGAACCATTTAAGACCTTTACAAGAATACGTATCCGTGTAAACGGAGACCTTATCGAGCTGATGAATATTTCTAACGTAGTCCACAATTCGCTGGTCACACGTCTGAAGATCATCAGCGGTATGAACATTGCAGAAAAGCGTGTTCCTCAGGACGGACGCTTCACTCAGATAGTTGACGGAACCACTCTTGACGTCCGTGTGTCCAACTTGCCTACAGTAAACGGCGAAAAGGTCGTTATCCGTATCCTGTCAACCGGCGATGTGGGCGTAAGAAAGATAACCGACCTGGGCATGACAGTCTACAACTACGAAAGATTTGCTTCAATACTTAAAGTACCGCAGGGAGTTGTTCTTGTTACGGGGCCTACAGGTTCCGGTAAGACGACCACGCTGTACGCCGCATTGGGTGAGATCGCAAAGCCTAACGTAAACGTGATCACCGTTGAGGATCCTGTGGAAAAGAACATCGAGGGCATCAACCAGTGTCAGGTAAACGCCAAAGCGGGTATGACCTTTGCCGCGGCTCTTCGTTCTATCCTCCGTCAGGACCCTGATATCGTAATGATCGGCGAGATGCGTGACCAGGAGACCGCCGAGATCGCTATCCGTGCCGCTATCACGGGTCACTTGGTTCTTTCGACTCTGCATACAAACGACGCGGCTTCGACAATTACACGTCTTGTGGATATGGGCGTTGCGCCTTACATGGTTGCTACTTCCCTTATCGGTATCGTCGCTCAGCGTCTCGTTAAAAAGATCTGCATGGAGTGCAGAACGCCGAGAATATCAACAGACGAAGAGGATCGGCTGATGGGTATTTCGGAGCATATAACCGTGTACGACCATGCGGGCTGCCCCAAGTGCAACAATACTGGTTATACCGGACGTACCGCTATCCATGAGATACTGCTCTGTACTCCGGAAATGAGTTCGCTTGTTGCGAACGGCGGCAAGGTGGACGCTATTTCCAAGCTTGCCAGAGAGCAGGGTACAAAGCTCCTCCGCGACAACGTTTCGGAGCTTGTTCAGGACGGCAGGACCACTATTGACGAACTTGTAAGAGTTACATACGCGGTTTAATGCAGTGATCCTAACGGGGCGTTTGCCTCTTGCCGCATACTTTTTGCCTTTAAGGGCGGACGCCCCTAAAAATATTCCCCGAAAGGAAGCGTACTAATGGATATCGAAAAAAAACCACAGGAAAAGGTCGTTATCAGCATTGACAAAATTCTCGACGAGGCAAGAGTCCTCGGCTGCTCGGACGTTCACTTCACTACGAAGATATCGCCCGTAGTAAGACTTCACGGCTCGCTCCGCAAGCTCAGCTCCTACCCCGAAATGACAGAGGCCGCTATTATGAAGATATGCGAGCAGATGACGGGCGGACGTAACCTGGAAAACATCAAGAACAAGGTTGACGCCGACTTTTCCTATGTTACCAGACGGGGATACCGCCACAGAGTAAACGTTTATCACCAGCGCGGAAACACCGCTATCGCTATCCGTCTGCTGAGAAACGATATCCCTACCTTTGAGGACCTTGATCTGCCGCCTATTCTCGGCGAGTTCTCCCTCAGACCGAGAGGTCTTATACTTGTAACGGGACCTACAGGATCAGGTAAATCCACTACTCTTGCGGCTATGATCGACTATGTTAACGTAAACCGTTCGGCTCATATCATCACGGTTGAGGATCCTATCGAGTACGTTCATGAGCACAAGCGCTGCATGATAAATCAGAGGGAAGTCGGCGACGACGTTGAATCCTTTGCCATGTCTCTGAGAGCGGCTCTCCGTGAAGACCCCGATGTTATCCTCGTGGGAGAGATGCGTGACTTTGAGACAATCAACGCAGCCGTAACCGCAGCCGAAACGGGACACCTTGTAATGTCTACTCTGCATACTACCTGTGCGTCCGATACTATTAACCGTATCATAGACGTTTTCCCCTCTCACCAGCAGTCCCAGATACGCACGCAGCTTGCCACAGTTCTGGTGGGAATCATTGCTCAGACTCTTATTCCCAAGGCTGACGGTACGGGACGTATCGCAGCTCTTGAGATATTGAACGCGACCGACGCTATCAAGGCGATGATCCGCGACAATAAGGTACACCTTATTCAGACGGCTATCCAGACCGGTAAAAAAGAGGGTATGGTATGCCTTGACCAGGAGCTTGCACGTTTTGTCAAGGAGGGCGTTATTACCGAAATGCACGCACGCGAAAAGTCCCTTGACATCAATGAGTTTGAGCGTTATCTCAAGGCTTCTGCAAGGTAATATTGCCAAAATGCACATATAAATATTAAAGACAATTATGCAAATTAACAAAATTCGTTGCTTTGTACATATTTTGGTTAAAATTTTGACTGATTTGACAAATTCACAAAATCAGAGGGAAAAATATCATTTTTCTATTGACAAATTCTTGTACACATTATATAATAACAATAGTAAGGAACAACCATTATTTATATATGTGTGGCTGATACTTATGGGAGGTGAGTCCAACGGACAGTGTAAAACTTGCAAAAAAACTCCGAGGCTTTACCTTGATTGAACTGATTATTGTTATGGCTATAATAGCAATACTTGCCGGTATAATGTCTCTCGCTATAGGGGGATTTCAGCGCGATGCAAGGATAGAAACTAACAATAATAAGGCTCAGATGATCTATATGGCATTTCAGGATATCCTCATTGACTGCGAGGTCAAGCAAGATAAGTCCATTTTTGAGGGCCATTCTGGAGAAGATATTGACGGCATAGTCGGTGCGGTTGTGTTCTTCCGTATTTCCGAAAAAGATGCAAACAATCATGCTAACAAGAACGGAACTTCAGGTCTTGGCGATGAAATACACGTTATGGCGATGCATGCAGGTGCTGTTACTAACGGAGGTATTGGCGGTAGTCCTAATTTATGTTCTAGAAGTTTTTGGATTAGCGGTACTGATAATCCCGATGCAGACTCTGGTCCTGGTGCGAATGATTCAACTGTAGGAAGCGAATTTGGTTTAAAAGGTGCAAAGCGTTGGGATAAATTCAACACCTACATATCAAAGCGTATGGATAAGTCCATGGCAGGAACTTATGTTGTTGTCCTTGATCTTGCGAATTATCAGGTCTTGTCTGTTATTTACCGCGAACTTGAAAATGGCAAAGATCCGAAAACCGGTTTGTATGATCCGAGCGAAGTAGGGGCAGGTAATCCGTCGTTGTCTTCTTATATCAACTTTTATGAGAAGGGAAAGGCAGTAACAACTTTGGACGGAGTTTCTGTTGAATTTCCTGTAAGAACATTTTTGGTCAAAGATGTAGCCCAGGAGAAGGACATTGTTAAGAAATCAGGAGTTTATATTGGCGCGTATCCTTTGGGCGATTCCCTTTATAAGGATGTTACTGCTAAGTAATAATTTGGAAATGCGCTCTTTGAGAGCATTTTAATAAAAAATATTTTAAATTTTAAGAAGGAGGAATTTCCTATGAGAAATTCAAAGGTTAAGGGCTTCACACTTATTGAGCTCATCGTTGTAATCGCGATCATCGGTATTCTTGCTGCTATTCTCGTACCTTCCATGCTTGGTTACGTTAGAAATGCGAGAATTTCCCAGGCAAATGCTAATGCCAAGCAGGTTCACACAGCTTGTTCTTCTGCGCTCACTCAGCTGGGTATTGCTAACAAGAACTTGAAGTCCGGGTCAAATGAAAAATCCACAGATTATGTTATTTATGTCCCTGCGTATAATTCTACTAGCAAGCAGATTGATGCCGACTTTAAGAGCAAGCCTACCGATACTATAACTGCTGCTCAGCTTGATCTTGTTTCATACCTTGGTGAGAACTTTAATGGTCAGGGGATGGCTTACTTTAGTCCTACTACTTATAGTGTTTCTTGCGCACTTTTTGCTGCTGGAAACAACACGGTTGCAAGTTCCGTTCCCTCTAATGCTGCTTTGACTCGGGCTTTGGATCGTCTGGAAGATAACGGTGGAGTACTTGAGAACAACATTAGCGAAGTAAATCAGAAAGATGATGCTAAGGCAGGAAACCTTTACGGCGTATATCCTCAGGGTTCCGGTTCGTGATTTGACTTCAGTTTAAACACATTGAAACGATTGAAAGCGGCGGGAGTTTTTCTTCCGCCGCTTTTAGGGTACTGTATATGCGGGGTATTAAAATGAAACTGAAAGGCTTTACACTTATTGAAGTGATCGTAGTTATTGCAATTATAGCGATTCTTGCGGCGTATTTGGTTCCGAATATGTTAGGTTATGTATGGAGATCGAGAATGTCACGAATGAATTCAAATGCGAGAAGCGTTTATGAGGGAGCTCAGCTTGCTATTACAGATAAGAATTGCGGCAAACTGGGAACGATTGCTCCGGACTGCGTTTATACCGGTTCTTCGGATTGCATAGGTCACCCCGATATTAACGGCGTGGAAGATTGCAGCCTGAGAGATTATTTGGGGGAAAACTTTAAAGGATACTTTCTTTTTGTTACAAATTCCGAAGGCAGCGGCTGCGTATACGCACTATGGAGCGAATATCCCATTGCCTCATCTGATTCAGATCAGCTTACAATGGAGAAGGTAAAAGAATTAGCCCAAACCTCAAAACCAAAGGGCTGTCACCCATTAAAAGCAAGTTCATAAAAATCAGCCGCTGTACCTTTTGTAGTACAGCGGCTTTTTCATTTTCACAGCATTGAAGCTCTCAATTCGTCTCCGCTTTTGTGCGACAGATACGCGGGAGGGATGTCAAATACAGTTTTGGCTCCAATAGAACCCTCCTTGTGGAGGCGGTATGCGGCTCTTGCGTAAGCAACTAAAATGCTTGATGTAAATTCAGGATTTGAATCCAGTTTGAGGCTGTACTCCACAATATGGGAGGTTTCGCGGTTCAGACCGGTCTTACCGCTTCTGATAACGAATCCGCCGTGGGGAATACCGCTGTGGTCGCGGTCAAGTTCCTCCTGGGAAATAAAATGCACAGTTGTGTCGTAGTCCGCAAAGTAGTTTGGCATATTTTTTATTTCAGACTCTATTTTTGCATTGTCCGCGCCCTCTTTAGCTACTACAAAGCATTCTCTTGTGTGCTTCTGGCGTGTGGAGAGCTCAGGGTCTGAGCCGTTCCGAACTGCGTCGACAGCTTCCTGAACGGGAATAGTGTATTGCTTTGCGTCTGCTACTCCGTCAATGCGCCTGATAGCATCGGAATGTCCCTGGGAAACGCCCTTACCCCAAAATGTGTAGTCCTTGCCGTCGGGGAGAATACAGCTTCCGTAAAGCCTTGAAACCGAGAACATTCCGGGATCCCAGCCAACGGAGATAATGCTGACGTTCCCGCCTTTTTTTGCCGACTCGTCCACCGAGGCAAAATACTGGGGAATTTTTGCATGAGTATCAAAGCTGTCAACGGTGCAGAACATTTCTGCCAGCTTGGGACCCTGTACGGGAAGATCGGAAGCGCTTCCGCCGCAGAGAATGAGCACATCGACGGAGTCTTTATAGTTTGCTATATTGTCGAGCGAATAAACAGGGACGCTTTCAGTTATAATTTTCAGTTTTGATGGGTCGCGGCGTGTAAAAACGCAGGTAAGCTCAGTATCTGGGTTTTGTTTTATCGCCAGTTCTGTGCCTCTGCCAAGGTTGCCGTAACCAACTATTCCAATGCGTATTTTACTCATTTCTATCATTTCCTTTCAAATCGATATGAATTTGTATACTGCGGAAACTTGCGTAAGCACCGCAGCTATTGCCGAAATACAATAAAATTATATCACATTTTGCAGGATTTGAAAAGGGTTTTTGCAAATTTTATTTTTAAAAAATATATTTTTACAAAAAATATGCTGCGGGAATCATGCCGCAGCGTACCGTGTATCAAAAAGTATTGCCGTAAAATTATACCTTACTGTTAAACATCATAGCGGAAAGTTTATTATAGTAATCGGTCCTTGTGCCCTTTGAGTTGTATGTTGGAAGGTTCAAACTGTTCAAAGTGGCTGCGCGGTGAATATAGGAAGCCTTATTTGCAATTCGGTTCGCAAGGGAATAGCTGCCCGAAAACAGCGACTTCATAGTTAGGGGAGACGAAGCCTTGAGCTTATCTTCGTCAATGCTCATGCGGTTATCGCTGCCAACGGAGATACCGATACGTTTGAGAGTGCGTGAGTACGCTTTTGTGGAATTGACCATCTGCACGCCTTTTTCGAGAGCTTTGGTGTTTTCGGAATTTTTCAGGCTGTCAAGCGTACTGTTATAGCTGTCAACAAAATTTTTCACCGAGGAAACAGATTTTTCGGGATCCTCGTAAAGCTTTGTACCGCCTACAGCGAGGTCGCCGGCATATTCGCTGAGAGTCTTAGCGGCTGCCGAAAGCTTTTCCTCATTATCCTTTGCAGCTGTATCCTTATCAGCCGCAGCACCTCCGGAAAAATACTCCTTGAAACCTTCAAGCAGTTCTTTCTGGTAATCTCTGGAGCGCACCATCTGCACCTTTTTGGCAATGGAATACAAATCGTTCTGGTCGGTCTTGAACGCGTTGGAGAGCATACTCGAAAGATCTCCGCCCTGCTGCTTGTTCCTGCCCGCAAGAAGAGTGCTGTAATATGAATTTGATGTATACGCGTTAATTCCGTACAAAGACATAAAATCGCATCCTTTCGTTATTGTTTATCAAGCTTGCCGATATCGGCTTTGGCCGTTGAAAGCATGAGCTTAATACGATTTTCCTGATTGACTTTTGTTGCGCCCGGGTCGTAATCCACGGCAACGATATTTGCGTGGGGGTAAACGCCTCTGATCTTTCTTATCATGCCTTTCCCCACAATATGGTTTGGCAGACAGCCAAAGGGCTGTGCGCATACGATATTGTTCACACCGCTGCCGATCAGCTCTACCATTTCAGCGGTAAGCAGCCAGCCTTCGCCCATTTTATTTGCGGGTGAAACATACGGCAGAACATTTTTCTTGGTATCTTCAAAGCGGGCGGGAGGTCTGAAGCGAGTCTCCTCAACAGCTTTGATTATCGTGTCCTGCATTTTACGCAGAAACACTTTCAGCGCGCCCGAGCCGATAAACTTTTTGTACCTGACGTGATAAAGCTGAGTGTCCACAATGTGGTGATCGCACATGAACAGGATAAAGTCCAGCAGGCCGGGTACTACCGTTTCTGCGCCCTCGCTCCGCAGAAAATCCTCAAGACAATTGTTGCCGAGGGGAGCATATTTGATATATATTTCGCCGACAATACCGACCTTTACCTTTGGGGACATGGTATAGGGCACATCGGAAAAATCCTTTAGTATTTCGCGTATTGTTCCGCCGAAAGCGGAAATTGAAAAGCCTCTTTTCATTATGCGGTCTATCCATCGGCCGATCAAAGCGTCCGTGTCACCGCGGTTATCCTCATAGGGACGAACCTGATTTCCTATCCACATTAACAGGTCGCCGTAACAGATAGCGATTATAAGCTCATAAAGCAATTTTACAGAAAGTTTAAATCCCGGGTTTTTCTCCATATTGGAAAGGTTCAGAGAAACCACTGGAACTTGTTCCATACCGTTGTTTTTGAGAGCTTTCCGCAGGAGGTTGATATAGTTTGAAGCGCGGCATCCGCCGCCTGTCTGGGTAATCATAAGAGCCGTCTTGTTCAGGTTGTATTCGCCTGATTTGAGAGCGTCCATCATCTGACCGATGACCAGCAGCGCAGGGTAACAGGTATCGTTATGAACGTTCCGCAGACCTTCGTCTACGATTTTTCTGCCTGTGCTTGTAAGCAGCTTTACCTTGTAGCCGTGGTTGTTAAATATTTTTTCCAAAAATGTGAAATGCACGGGCAGCATCTGCGGTATAAGAATAGTGTATTCTCTGCGCATTTCCTCAGTGAAAAGCAGTCTGCCCTGCTTGTTGTAAACCAGTTTCGCCATAAAGGGCAAAGCTCCTTAAATCTTAACAAAAAATTCCCCAACTATAGTATAGCATACCCATACGGAAATTTCAAGTATTTTTGCAAATTTTTCATAGAATTGATGGGTTAACGCGGAAAAAATATGAGTCCTCCGATATTTCCATTATTTGTGTTTCGGCAGTAAGTGAAAAACTTTAGTTTTAAATTGAAAAAATAAAAACGGACATCGAGCAAATGTCCGTTTTTTAATAAAAAATATTTTAAGAGAGAGAGTCAAGGGTTAACAAACCTTGATGCTGATTTAATTATACAGCAATTCTCAGACGTTGACAATTAATAAATTTTATGTATTTTCATACAAAAATTATATGTAGTGCGAATTTTTACAGCAGTTGTAAATTTTTTATGAATGTCAGAATCCCAATTCTTCGTTAACAAGAATAACCTTTATCCTGTTCTTAATGCGCTGAAAAGCCGTTACCACAAAGGAACAGCATATGCGGGACTCGCTTTTGCAGCCGTCGGTCATTCCCGCGCAGCCTCCCGAAGCAAGGGACATACACTCGCCCTTGTTCTGACAATAGGTCTCGCAGCCAAGCCTTGCGGTATTCATCGGCGCAGCAAGACGCTTTACCCGTGTAACAGCGTCCTCGAGAGTGGGGACTATCTTGTTTCTTCCTGCCACAACAATAACCGACTTCGGACCAAAGCATATTGCAGCGACGCGGTTGCTGTTTCCGTCCACGTTGTAAAGTTCGCCGTTTTCGGTTATGGCGTTGGAGCTTGTAAGGTAGCTGTCGGCTGAAAAAACGCGGCGGTAAATCTCTTCTGCTTCCTCCGGGCTTTTTCCCGCTCTGTCGAAAAAATTATAGACTCCCGAACGGAGAAGCTCCGTTACTCCGGTTTCTGCAAGGGTAGCCGAACCTCCGCAGGAAACAGTTTCGCCCTCGGTCAGAAGCTCCTTTACAATGGTCAGAACGTCCTCCTTTGTATCGGCAATGAAGCACTTCATGTTGTTTGTTTCAAGATTTTTTGCTGTTCTTTCAAGTATAGAATGATAAACTTTTTTGGTGTATTCAGACATAGCAGTCCCTCCTTAGTAAAAGCTATATAGCCTTGAGCAAAACGTAGCAAAGCGAATAAACAAGCGGTTTTGCAAGACAAAATAAACAAAATAATCACTAAAAAATATAGAAACAGCCAACCGACTTTGGTATAATTAAATTGAACTAAAAACCACACGAAAGGGGTTGGCTGTTATCTATCGTCAAGAAATTTTACAGGATATCAGATTCTTCACATCTGCACCCAAAGCTCAGTTTTATGATAAGCTCATCCTTAATCTCGATTTATCAGAA
>Ga0209064_1000433_pt1 | contig 94900 bp, 90 predicted proteins | sample Inofromicrocosms_FD_187498 | JGI IMG/M metagenome (GOLD analysis project Ga0209064, IMG submission 187498) | Mouse cecum microbial communities from Vienna, Austria - Inoculum for glucosamine and mucus D2O microcosms (SPAdes) (version 2) | ecosystem: Host-associated > Mammals > Digestive system >...
CAGAGCGTCCGCCTGCTGGAAAAATCGTAAAAATGGATTATGATTTTACCGTTTTAGATACCATTATTCCCCACCCTGTCTACGCATGGATGAGCTGGGTATGTGTTTTAAATCCCTCTGATAAGACATTTGAGGATTTCAAGACAATGATACAAGAATCCTATGATTTTGCAAAAGAAAAATTCAACAAAAGAAAAAAGTAAATAATGCAACAGAAGCGGCGACAGTTAATTGCTGTCGCCCCTCTGAATTATAAATGCAACCGTAAACCATGCACCACCCTATAGCTGCGCGAAATCGGAAAGAGAGATTTCAACTATAATGAAAAGGCGCTGTTACTGGCACATGAGTTTGCGGAGAGTGACAGCAAAGCATTGAAATGGATTGGAAAAGATGCCATTAAGGAATTGGAAACATTGGTCAAGACAGAAGGACGAATCAGTGGGCCGATGTGGTTTCCCATGCTTTAAACTATCTGCAAAAATCATTGGAAGGCTGAGACAGCAAAAAAAGTCGAGAGACGTTCCGGTGTTCATGGTAAAATAGGAGATACAGATGGAGGTGAATGAAGTGCAGGAGCAGATGAAAGCGGTACAGCGGATGCAGGAATATATAGAAGAACATCTGGAAGAAGAGATTACATTGGTGAACCTTTCAGAAGTCTCGTTGTTTTCGAGTTGGCATTCCTATCGGCTGTTTAAGAACTATCTGGGAATGACCCCGGCAGAGTATATCCGCCGGCTGCGGCTTTCCCATTCGGCTATGCGGCTGAAAAAGGAGCAATGCCTTGTAATTGATGCGGCTTATGACTGCGGATTTGAAAGCATGGACGGATACACTCGCGCTTTTTACAAGGAATTTGGATGCAATCCTGGGGAATATGTGAAAAAACCGGTTCCGATTGGGTTGTTTATCCCATATGGAGTTAAATTCAGAGAACTCAGAAAGGACGTTGTTGATATGGAAAATTTACAGAGCGTTTTTGTCCAGATAATCCGCAAGCCAGAGCGCAGGGTGATTATCAAGAGAGGAATCAAGGCGGAGGATTATTTCGACTATTGTGCGGAAGTGAACTGTGAGGTATGGGGGATTCTGATGAGCATGGATTCCCTGTGCGGGGAGCCGGTCTGCCTCTGGCTTCCGGAAGAATATAAAAAGCCGGGAACCTCCACCTACGTGCAGGGGGTAGAGGTAGAGACGGATTATGCCGGTGGAATACCGGATGGATTTGATATCATTTCCCTGCCCGCGGCGGAATACCTGGTGATGCAGGGGGAACCGTTCCGGGAGGAGGACTATTCCCAGGCGATCCTTTCCGTGCAGTATTCCTTAAACCACTATGATCCGTCTGTGATTGGATATGAATGGGATGACAGCAATCCGCGTATCCAGCTGGAACCGCGCGGTGAGCGCGGGTATATTGAAATGCGTGCCATTCAGAAAAGGGGGACAAAATGAGAGAAGAAGCAATCAAGGTTACAGACCTTAGAAAAAGCTATCACGGAAAAACGGTGGTAGACGGCCTAAGCCTATCCGTCAAAACCGGTATGGTATTCGGGCTGCTGGGCGCCAACGGCGCCGGGAAAAGCACGACAATCGAATGTATTCTGGGTACGAAACAGGCCGATTCCGGAGAAGTTTCGGTATTGGGGCTCCATGCGAAACATGATCGCAGGAAGCTGTTCCAGGAAGTAGGCGTTCAGTTTCAGGAGGGGGATTACCAGCCGGAGATCAAGGTATTTGAGCTTTGCGAAGAAATTGCCTGCCTGTATAAAAAAACTGCAGACTGGAGGCAGCTTTGCGAATGCTTTGGAATTGGAGAGAAGCTGAAGAATGCAGTAAAGAGCCTGTCGGGAGGAGAGCGCCAGCGGTTGTTTATTGTGCTGGCTCTGATACCGAATCCCAAACTGGTCTTTCTGGATGAACTGACCACCGGGCTGGACGCCAAGGCGCGCCGCACGGTCTGGAAGAGCCTTGAGGATTTGAAGAAACAGGGTATGACTATTTTCCTGACTTCTCATTTTATGGATGAAGTAGAAGCCCTCTGTGATGAAATCTGCATTTTGAAAAAGGGGAAACCCGTATTTTACGGAACTGTGGAACAGGCGAAATCCGAAAGCGGTTGTGAGAAGTTCGAGGACGCATACTTAAAATTTTCGGATGAAGAGGAGGGAATCGGCGCATGAGAACCTTTACAAAGCTTTTAAAAACAGAACTGAAACTGAATATCCGGAATATGAACATGGTAATCTTCGCAATCATCATGCCGATAGTTGTGCTTGTCGTCCTTGGTTTCATCTATCAGGAAAAGCCGGCATTTGAAGGCGCGGGCTACACATTTCTGGAGCAGTCCATGAGTGCGGTATGTACCATTTCCATTTGCGCATGCGGCCTGATGGGATTGCCGTTGGTGGTGTCCGGGTACAGGGAGCGCAAGATTTTGAAACGCTTCCGTGTTACGCCGATCAGCCCGGTGATGCTGCTGGGCGTGGAATTTACCATCTATGTGCTGTATGCATTCGTTTCCATGGTTTTGCTCTTTCCGATTGCCATGCTGTTCTGGGGAGTAACACTCCACGGGAGCTGGCCGGCTTTTATCGGAAGCTGGCTCCTGACGATGGTTTCCACTCTGAGTATCGGCATGATGGTGGGCGGTATTGCGAAAAATGAGAAGATGGCAAGCGTGATTGCCAGTGCGCTGTACTTCCCTATGCTGATATTTTCCGGGGCAACGCTTCCTTTCGAGGTCATGCCAGGGGTTATGCAGAAGATTGTTTCTATGTTCCCGCTTACCCAGGGAATCCAGCTTATGAAAGCAGCCTCTTTGGGGCAGCAGGTAGAGCATATCTGGATTCCGGTTGTGGTTATGATGGCTGTTACCGTGATTTGTACAGGTGTTGCAATCAAATGCTTTAAGTGGGAATAGCAAAACATAAGGAGAGCGTTCCGCTGGAAAGCCTGGATGCTTTTCGTCTCTCAAAATATCTGCGGGATAGAGGAGAGCCCATTCAATGCATGGACGACGTGCTGGCGAAGTATGCCATGCCGGTTTTACTGTATGAGTCCGGGTATATGGTTTTTATGATGAGTACGGTAGGATCGGATTATGCGTGCGTTTTCTTGACACCATCCATCCCGCAAAGCGGATTCCCATTGAACAGAAAAAGGGGGCGCTCCTTCATTTCCTCCGCTATAAGTATTCTGACTTTGATTTGAACAAGTCCTTTACAGAACAGTTCAGGAGCAATAATCAGAAGCTCTTAGAAGTTTTGAGAGACCTGGTGCAGAAGCAGACTACGGATGATAATGGTGAGTATTTTAGTAATCAACAGGAAGCAGAAGGTCATCTTATAGCAATAGTGGGAAATGATTCTGGTGATCATTTGAGTTGTACAGATACTGTAACATCAAGAGTAGACGGTGATAAGCGATATATTATAATACAAGAAAAAGAATACGAGGTAATTGGGATTTATAAAATGGCTAAAACGCCAATTATACCGTTTAACTCCCTTGATGATAATACACAACTTCAGGGACATATAATGATTGGTTTTAAAAAGTCTATCACAAGAAGTCAATATGATGTTTCTTGATAAATCCTTTGCCTATATGAAAGCTTCTTATAACATTAAAATATATACTTTAATATTTCTGATTTATATAATTACATCTTCCATTGTTCTTTTACTAATGATATTGTTTGGGTTCTCAGGGAAAACTTTAATGGAAAACAAGGCAGGTTTTAGCAAAATCAAGAGGCAACATCACATTTTCTATACAAGAAAGACCGAAAGGACGGTACTAAAATATTCGATTACAGTTTGGCATCAAATCAAGATTTTAATTGCAAAAATATGTTTAAAAACTATTATCTGGAAATTGAAGAAAAACCATTGTTTATATTGCCGCAGCAATACTTAGAATATTCAGAGAGTCTTCCAGGAGGAAAGAAAGAACCCAACTTTATTATATAGATAAATTGTTCATTATGAATATTGTGAAATTATTTTATAAATAGAAGTAAGCAGAAGTTTAATGTTTATTTGTGTTTATAAAAATGTGACAGTGAAAAATTATCACTATGGAGTATTTACTTGAACCTATAATGAAGGCTTTGGAGAGCCTGAAAGAAAAGTAAGAAAAAACAGTTGGCGAGACTTGCGGCAGTTATAAATATAAAAACGGTCCCGAATTTAATGTTTGGTAAGCCTTGTCTGTATTAGTTAATATAAAGTGAATAATTAGTTTATGCGTTCTGTAAAAACAGGGCGCATTTTTGTACTCAAAAATTATTTAAATTGAAAGAAATTAAGACTTTTTGATGTCATTTTAACTTTGTATCAGGCTTTGTTCTAATTCAATACTTGTTTTCATAGTATATTATAGAAACGGACAAGTGGTTTGGAATTGTAAATGTTTAACGGAGGTTTAAAATGATTAGGAAATACAATATAAGGAAGCTTGCGCCTTACTTCTCTGATAAAATAGGTTCTGCGGTCAGCAAGATAACTTCTGCTGACGCAGAACATATAAGTGAAATAAGACTTCGTACGGGACGTCCAGTAAGCTTATCAGTTTGCGGTAAGGAGAAATTTCTTACGCAAAGCGGTGGATTAACAGAATGTGAAGGTATGGCAGTTACAGCAAATATGAACGATATTGAAAAAAGCTTTAATGCAGTATGCGATTATTCGGTACATAGTTATGGACGTGAAATATCAGAGGGATTCATTACCATCGAGGGTGGAAACAGAGTCGGCATATGCGGTACTGCGGTGACTGAAAATAACTGCATTAAAACCCTGAAATATATAAGCGGACTGAATTTCAGAATTTCAGGACAGGCATTCGGATGTGCTGATGAAATCTGCAAACGATACTTTAATGAAAAACCTTGTTCAATGTTAATAGTAGGACCGCCGTCAAGCGGCAAGACCACTATATTAAAAGATATATGCCGGATCTTGGGCAGCAGTTATAAAATTTCTGTAATTGATGAAAGAGGAGAAATAGGTGCAGTTTATCACGGAGTTCCGCAGAACAGTGTTGGACTTATGACTGATATTTTCGACGGATACCCTAAAGCATACGGAATAACATCGGCAGTGCGTGTAATGTCTCCTCAGATAATTGTTTGTGATGAGTTAGGCGGAAATGATGATTGTGAAGCTGTTTTGAATTCAGTGAGTACAGGTGTAAAAATCATTGCTTCAATGCATGGATTTACGGAGCAGGCGATTTTAAGCAATAAAGGTATAAGACAGCTTGCGGAATCCGGAATGTTTGAATATGCAGCAGTTCTTGAGGGTGATACTGTTCCGGGAAAAATAAAATATGTTAAAAAGGTTGTTGATGTAATATGCTGAGGCTGTTAGGGGTTATAATGATATTTTCTGCGTTTTCATGGGCGGGATTTTCATTTTCAACTTCAATAAGGCGTAAGATAGCAAGGCTTGAAACTGAAAAAAAATTAACAGATGATATATCTACGCTAATTAGATATCGATCACTGACATTAAGGGAAATAATTTCACAGATAGCAGAATCTCCCGGGTATGCTGAAATCGAATTTATTGAATATGCTTCTTCAGCCGACAGGTATATACCATTTGCTGAATCCTGGAAAAGTGGCATTGAAAAAGACAGGACATTAAGTAATACGGAAAGGGATATTCTTGAAAAGATGGGATATGAACTGGGTACTACAGATGCTGAAGGTCAAATGGCAGTTTTAAATATTTATCGTAATCAGTTTGAGGAAATGCTGTCTGCTGAAAAAACAAAGTATGAAACTAAGGGAAAGATGTACAGATCATTAGGAGTGCTTTTTGGAGCAATGGCAGGGATTTTGTTTATATAAAGGGGCGGAACATTATAAAAATCATCTCAGCCGCATTTCAGCGGCGGAACGGAGAATAAAATGGAAGTTGATCTTATTTTCAAGATTGCCGGAATAGGAATAATTGTTGCAGTTTTGAATCTGGTTCTCAAACGTGCTGAAAGAGAAGAACAGGCGATGATGACAACGCTGATAGGATTAGTTGTTGTGCTTATGATGGTTATAGACAGCATAGGTAATTTATTCGACAGTGTTAAAACGGTATTCGGATTATGGTAAATATAGTTTCTGTATGTGTTATCTGCATATGCGCTGCACTTATCTGCAAAATTACTGAAAAGCATTCAAAGGAACAAGCAGTGCTGTTGGTTATTGCGGTTAGTGCGCTTATCCTGATAAGCGTAATTTCTGAAATTTCTCCTGTAATAGAAAAAATTAATTATCTTGCCGGTGCCTCAGGTCTTGACAGCGCCTATGCAGAAACGATATTTAAAGCACTGGGAATATGTTTTCTTACAAGATTTGCATCAGACATTTGTCATGACTGCAATGAAAATTCTATGGCAACTGCTGCTGAAATTGCCGGAAAGCTTCAGCTTGTTCTTCTTGCACTGCCTATGTTCGGCGAAATTGCAGATATGACGGCGGTGATGCTGGAATGAAAAAAATATTTGTAAGCTTATTATGCATATTGTGCTTCCTTTTTACTCCTTTTTCAGTAAGCGCTGAGGAAACTGCTGACAGGCTGTATGAGGCAAGCGGTGCTGGGAATCTTTCGGCTGGAGAAATACTGGAGGAAAACGGGATAAGCTTTAGTGATCCTGAGAGCGTACTATCTCTTTCGCCGTCCATGCTTTGGGATATGATATGGGATACCATATCCGGAAAATTGACAGGTCCGTTAACTCTTTTTGTTACACTTTTTGCTGTTATCGTTCTTGCGGCGGTTTCACTGAGTCTGGGGGATACAATTAAAAAAAGCGGAACTACCGCAGTTTTTACCATGATATGCACATTGGTATGTGTAACCATAATATCAGGTACTATAAGTGAAGTGCTGTCAAATGCGGCAAATTCTCTTGCTGACGGAGCAAGGTTTATGACGGGATTTGTTCCTGTTTTTGCCGGAGTAGCCGCAGCCGGAGGATACATTACATCGGCAACAGGATACAATGTATTGGTACTTTCAGCCGCAGATACGGCAATTCAGGCAGCAGACAGAATTTTTATGCCGATGCTTAGTATGTGTATGTGTATTGCTATTGTTGACGCCGTTTGCAATGCTGTTTCTCTCGACGGATTGTTGAACGGAATAAAAAAGCTTGTGACATGGGGGCTGGGACTTATAATGACTATTTTTACGGGCTTGCTTTCTATTCAAAGTGTTGTAGGTTCTTCAGCCGATACATTAACATCAAAAACAGCAAAATATGTTATTTCTAACTGTGTTCCGGTGGTTGGCGGAGCTGTTTCGGACGCATATTCAACTGTCAAGGGAAGTCTTTCACTTCTAAAAAACGGTATTGGCGGTGTCGGCATAGCCGCACTTGCTATAATGGTATTGCCGTCTTTAGTATCGCTTATCATGTACAAGCTTTCTGTTTCAGCAGTAAGCATAGTTGCAGAAATATTCGGAACATCCGGTATTTGTAAACTATTTAAAAATATAAACTCTGTACTTTCTGCGGCTCTTGGTGTTGTTGTTTGCTTTGATCTGATGTTTATAATTTCAACTGCTATGGTAATGGCTGTTTGTTCCTGAAAGGAGTGAGTCAAAACGGAACTGATGAAAAAAATGATTCTGGCTGCTTGTTTTATAAGCGTTGTAATAACTCTTGCTGATTCGGTAAAGCCTGGAGATAAATTCAGCAGTCAGCTTAAACTTATTTTTTCTCTTGTTTTTATTTGCGGTATTCTTACAGCTGCTCTTAACGGACAATATGAATCAGGCTTTGATTTATCTTTTGATACGGATAACATAGAAACTTATGATAGTATAAGCGGTGCGGCTGAAAGTTCGGTTATCAGTTCAGCAGAATCGTCAATAGCCGACACAGTCCGTAATGTTTTAGATGAAAATGGAGTAAGCTATGAAAAAATAACGGCAAGTATTAATATAGAAGAGGACAGCCGCATAAATATTAATGAGATAGGTTATAAAGGGGATGAACCGGAACGTGCCGCAGAGGTTATCCGGGAAAATATAGGAGATACAGAGGTGAGGAATATTGAGTAAAGCAGAGGAATTTTTAGCTAAGCTGAAAAATTTAAAAGGAACTAAATTAATTGTTTTTCTTGGTATATCCGGAATAGCAGTTATTTTTCTGTCGGACATTCTATGGGGTAAAGAGAATACTGCTGAAAAAAATGTTACTGAAATATCTTCAGAATCCGGATATGCGGCTTATGTTTCAGAAACTGAAGCACGTCTTGCTGATATGCTTGAAAAAATAGACGGAGTCGGCAAAGCCGAAGTCATGATGACTGTCAGCGGTACAGAAGAATACATATACGCTGAAGAAGAGAAATCTGATACAGGCGGCGATCGTGTTTCAAGGGAAAATAAATATGTTGTTATCGGCGGTAACTCCGGCAAGGAAGCGCTGCTGCGCAAAATTGAAAATCCTGAAATCAGCGGAGTAGTAGTCGTATGTGAGGGAGGTGACAGCAATATTGTCAAGGAAAAGGTTATAAATGCCGTATCAGCGGCGTTTGATATTTCAACTCATAAGATTTTTGTAGCAAAATCAAAATGAAATAAAGGAGAGATTTTTTATGAAAAAGCCATCACTTATAATTGGAAAGAAGCATATTATTCTTACTTGCCTTACACTTATGCTGGGAATTGCAGTTTATGTTAATTATGCAGTTACTGACAGCGGAACCAAATTGAAAAAAGCAGATAATTCTATTTCAGTCAGCGGTAATGTAAAAGACGTTAATGCTAAAAAAGCAGACGACAGCAAATCATCAGATGATAAGGATTCAAAGGATGTTGAAGCTGAAGCAGAGAATTATGGTGAAAGTAAATTTGTCAGCGGTGAAAATACTGAAGATTTTTTTGCCCAGGCTCGCCTTGAAAAAATGGAGAATCGAGATGAAGCGGTTCAGACACTTCAGGCTATTATGGGCGGAGGAGATATAACTAATGATGAAATGGTTACAAATGCTCTTGAAGCCGTAGAGGTATCAAAACTTATTGAAAGCGAGGGAAATATTGAATCCCTTATCAAAGCTCAGGGTATTCAGGAATGCGTAGTTTATCTTGACGGCGAAAGCGCTAAGGTAGTTGTTAAGACTGAAGGACTTGATAAGGCTCAGGCGGCTGCTATTAAGGATATTATTCTTGGCGAAGTAACAATTCCGGCTGAAAATATACGTATATTTGAAGTAAAATAATTTAATATTGAAAATTATATGAAATAGTGACTTGTTTATTCTGAAATTTGTGGTATAATGTATATATGGATTTTTGCAGACAGACGGAAATAAAATGTTTCCGCTGTCTGCACTCCCAACCGGAGAAATCGTCGAAAACGGTTTATTTATACGGAAAGGAATGAGATACTTGGAAAATAATGAAAATATATGCACAGGATTTATTAAAATTTCAGAAAATGTACTTATTGAAATTGCAGAAAATGCTGTAAATGAAATTGAGGGAATTACTATTCCGGATAAAAAGTATAATATTTCCATTGAAATAAAAGGCGGAGTAGCAGAAGTTACAGTGCCTGTTATTATTGAATATGGTTTCAGAACAGCTCAGTGTACTGAACTGGTTCAGAGCAGTATTAAGAAAAGCATTCAGGATATGACTGGCGTTGCTGTATCTAAAGTCAATGTTCTGGTTAAAAGGCTGTCTGAGAAAAAGTATGGCGAATGCTAAGCAGAATGGAGATTTATATGACAAGACGTGAAATAAGGGATAGTGCATTTAAAATTATTTATGAGAAGCTTTTAAGAGATGATTCTCTTGAAGATTTGTATGAAATGGCTGAAGAAGTTGAAGAAATTACATTAAATGAAAAGGTAAAGGAAATTGTTGAAGGCGTTACTGAGCATTCTTCCGAGCTTGATGAAATTATCAGTAATTTCAGTAAAACAAGAGGATTTTCAAGAATTGCCAAAATAAATATTGCGATTCTTAGGATTGCAGTATACGAAATTCTTTATGATGAAAAAACTCCAGTAAATGCGGCAATTAATGAGGCTGTACTTCTGTCAGAAACATATTCCTTTAAAGAGGATACAAGTTTTGTTAACGGAGTTTTAAGTGCTTTTGAAAAAACGCTTCCAAAGTTAGAGGAGACTCCGGAACATGCCTGAGTTTCTTGGATTAGATACAAGTAATTATACCACTTCAGCGGCAGTTTATGACAGTGATACCAAAAAAGTAAAACATAAGAGAAAGCTTTTGCCGGTTAAGGCAGGACAAGCAGGTTTAAGACAAAGTGACGCTTTGTTTCATCATGTAAAACAATTATCTGAGGTATCATGCGGTTTAATTTCAGATCTGAGAGCTCTGAAAGGAATTGGAGTTTCTGCATTTCCAAGATTTGCAGAAGGATCTTATATGCCGTGTTTTCTTGCCGGTAAAACAGCCGGAGAACTTTTGGGCGCTATGAGCGGTGCTGATTTATTTTATACTTCCCATCAGACAGGACATATTATGGCTGCGCTTTACTCATGCGGAAACAGTGAACTTATGAACCATGAGTTTTTAGCGTTTCATATCAGCGGCGGAACAACTGAATGTCTTTACTGTCAGCCGGATGATGAGAAGATAATAAATGCGCAATTGTTTTCTTCATCCCTTGATCTTAAAGCTGGACAGGCAGTTGACAGAGTAGGTCTGATGTTAGGTCTTGATTTTCCATGTGGTGCAGAACTGGAAAAGCTTGCAGAAAAAAGCAGCAGCGTATTTAAAATAAAGCCGTCTATGAGAGGGAAGGACTGTTCTCTGTCCGGTCTTGAGAATATGTGCAAAAAAATGAATGAAAACGGAGCAGAAGCGTGTGATACTGCAAAATTCTGCCTTTCGTTTATCGGAGAAACACTTTTAAAAATGACGGATGAAGCAATAAAAGTATTAGGTAATATTCCGGTTATTTTTGCCGGAGGAGTTATGTCGGATATTATAATCAGGGACATAATCAGAAAAAAGTATAATGCATATTTTGCAAAACCTGAGTACTCATGTGATAACGCAGTTGGTACTGCTTTAATTGCAGCGGAAAAATACAGAAGGCAGAATTTATAATATGGTAGTTTTATCAGTATCTCAGCTTAACAAGTATATTTCTTTTAAAATAAAGGAAGACAGAAAACTTCAGGGAGTAATGATAAAGGGAGAAATATCAAATTTTACGGCACATCGTTCCGGTCATTTTTATTTTACTCTTAAAGACGGAGAAAGTACAGTAAAAGCCGTAATGTTCAGGAGTATGGCTTCCAGAGTGAAATTTACTCCGGAAAATGGAATGAATGTATATGTTCTTGGAAGCGTTTCGGTTTTTGAAAGAGACGGTATATATCAGATTTATGCAACAGACATTCAGCCTGACGGCGCAGGGGCAGTGCATATAGCCATTGAACAGCTAAAGGAAAAACTTAGACTTGCAGGAATATTTGATATAAGCCATAAAAGGGAATTGCCGTATATGCCTGAAAAAATCGGTGTGGTTACTTCCGGCAGCGGGGCTGCGCTCCAGGATATAATTAATATTTTATCAAGACGTTATCCTATTGGCGAGCTTAAAATATTTCCGGTACAGGTGCAGGGAATTGGTGCAGAAGATGAAATTTGCCGAGGTATAAAAAATGCCGAGGATTCTGACTGTGATGTTATTATAACCGGAAGAGGCGGGGGGTCTGTTGAAGATTTAAGCGCATTCAATTCTGAAAAGGTTGTTATGTCAGTATATAACTGTAAAGTTCCGGTGGTTTCGGCTGTCGGTCATGAAACTGACTTTACATTGACTGACCTTGCGGCAGATATGAGGGCGCCTACACCTTCAGCGGCGGCAGAACTTGTTTCATGTTCAAAGGAACAGCTTATTAATGATATTGATTTTATCAGAAAAAGGCTTGTTTCTGCTTCTATAAAATATCTGGATTTAAAGCTAAATAATTTAGAGCGTGTAACTGAACGTCTTAACAGGTTTTCTCCTGTTTACAGATTAAAACTTGATGAACAGCATTTGAATCAACTTATTAAAAGACTTGAATCGTCTTTCGGTAATATTATTTCCCAAAAGGAGAGAAGATTTATTACCGCTGTTTCTGGACTTGAAGCAATGAGTCCAATAAAGGTAATGTGCAGGGGATATTCTTTAGTTTATAAAAACGGCAGAATTATTAGCAATAGTTCAGAGCTTAAACCAGGCGACAAAGTAGATATAAAGCTTTATAAAGGCAGTATTACAGCGGAAATAAAAGAAAGAACGGTGGAAAATGAAGTTTGAGGAAAATATGAAAAAGCTTGAGGAAATTGTCGGACAGCTTGAAAAAGGTGAAATCGCCCTTGAACAGGCAGTAGAACTTTACAGTCAAGGTATTAAAATATCTGCTGACTGTCGTAAGGAACTGGAAAACGCTAAATTAAAAATAACTGAGGAAAAATAATTTAGAATGGAGATTTTCATGGATATTAAAGCTTTAAGCAGACTTCAGGAATATGTTGAATTTATTGAAAACTCTTTGAAAAACTATAGTTTATGCGATAAGCTGGGTCTACAGAAAAGTGTTGCAGACGCAATGGACTATTCTCTTGAAGCCGGAGGAAAAAGAATTAGACCGGTGCTTGTTCTTGAATTCTGCCGAATCTGCGGCGGAGATTATAAAAAAGCTGCTGCACCTGCCTGTGCTCTTGAAATGATACATACATTTTCGCTCATTCATGATGATCTTCCTTGCATGGATGATGACGACCTTAGAAGAGGAAAGCCATCCTGCCATAAAAAATACGGTGAAGCTGCGGCTGTTCTTGCAGGGGACGCTCTTGCAATACGTCCGTTTCAAATTATTGCAGATGACAAATACCTGAATGATCATATTAAAGTTCGCCTTATTTCTGAGCTTTCATGTTCATCAGGACCAGAGGGCATGATCGGCGGTCAGATAATTGATATGGAAAATGAACAGCGAAGCAGTGTTGACGAAGCAAATCTAAGGCAGATGTATGCGCTAAAAACAGGAGCGCTTATTAAGACGGCCTGCGTTATGGGCTGTGTGTCTGCAAGTGCTGATGAAGATAAAATTAAGTATGCAGAAGAATATGCAGAAAATCTCGGTCTTGCTTTTCAGATAATTGATGATATACTCGATGTAACAAGTACTGAAAATGTTTTAGGAAAGCCGGTTGGCAGTGATAATGAAGAAAATAAAACCACGTTTGTTACGCTTTTCGGGATTGAAATGGCAAGGGAAAAAGCAAGGGAGTATACTGAAAAAGCTTTAAAAATTGCAGATAAATTTGAAAATGGTTATTTTCTGAAAGAACTGACAGAATACCTTCTTGTCAGAAATTACTGATAAACTTTAAGGAGTTGTAAAGGCATTTCGGTTTCTGTACCGTGTGCTTAATATATATGAATGATAATAATAATTTTGTCATGCTGGAATGTCTTGATCTTCCAAAGGATCTGAAAAGACTTGATTATCATCAGTGTGAACGGTTATGCAGTGAAATACGAAAAATTCTTATAGATACCGTGTCAAAAAACGGAGGACATCTTGCTTCAAATCTTGGTGCTGTTGAACTTACAATGGCAATTCACAGAGTTTTTGCTTCTCCGGATGATAAAATTGTATGGGATGTTGGACACCAGGCTTACACACATAAAATCCTTACCGGACGTTTGGAAAAATTTTCTACTTTGAGAAAAGAAAATGGTATTTCAGGTTTTACAAAACCCAGTGAATCAGAGCATGATTCTTTTATAAGCGGGCACAGCAGCACGTCTATCTCCGTTGCATATGGAATGGCCCAGGCTATGAAGATGAACGGAAGCAGGAATTATGCTGTTGCAGTAATAGGCGATGGTGCACTGACTGGCGGTATGGCATATGAGGGAATGAATAATGCCGGTAAGTCAGATACCAACCTTATTATAATACTAAATCATAACGATATGTCTATATCAAAAAATGTAGGTTCTCTTGCAAAATATCTTATGGGAATTAGATCCACCCAGAAATATGTTAAAACTAAAAGGGCAGTAGAGAGGGTATTAAATAATACTCCCGTTTTAGGAAAGCCGGTTGCAAAGGTTCTTAAAACATCAAAGGATACATTTAAAAATACGGTTTACAGGAATGCAAAGGATACAACAATTTTTGAAGATCTGGGATTGATTTATCTTGGTCCTGTTGACGGTCATAATCTTGAAGAACTTGAAGAAGCTTTAAAAACTGCAAAAAGCTATCGCAGACCTGTTATTGTCCATGTCAATACAGTTAAGGGTAAGGGCTATGCTCCTGCTGAAAGTAATCCAGGTGAATTTCATGGTATATCAAGATTTGATATTATGACGGGAAATCCGGAGGTGTCTTCCGATGACTGTTATTCTACTGTATTCGGACGTGAGCTTTTAAAGATAGCTAAAAAAGATAATAGAGTATGTGCTGTCACTGCTGCAATGAAATACGGAACAGGACTTCAGTATTTCTCAGGAGAAATTAAAAATAGGTTTTTTGACGTGGGAATAGCTGAACAGCATGCTATGACTTTTAGCGCTGGTCTTGCAGCAATGGGAAAAATTCCAGTGTTTGCAGTTTATTCGTCTTTTCTCCAGAGGACGGTTGACCAAATGATTCATGATGTATCAATTGGAAGCTATCATGTTGTTGTTGGTATTGACCGAGCAGGGATCGTAGGAGAAGACGGAGAAACTCACCAGGGAGTTTTTGATGTTCCTCTTGTTACGGCTATACCTGGAAGTACGGTTTATTCGCCTTCTTGTTATGAGGAATTGAAAATGTGCCTTGATGAAGGAATTTATAAATGTGATAAGCTTGTTTGCATCAGATATCCCAGAGGCAATGACTGTACAAGCTTTAATAAAGAAAACCTTAATACATCGTATACATATACTGTTAAGGAAGATTCTGATATACTTCTTATCAGTTATGGAAGAATATACGATGAACTTTACAAGTCCTTTGTATTGCTTAATTCTGAAGGAATAAAATGCGATATTTTAAAAATAACTAAAATATTTCCGATAGATGAAAATATGGCTGAAAACGCTTTAAAATATAAAAATATAGTTTTTTTTGAGGAAGGTATTTTAAACGGCGGTATTTCTGAACATTTCTCCTCTGTTCTTTTGGAAAAAGGATATACAGGAAAATATTTTCGTAAAGGCATAAACGGATATATTAAACAGGCGGCTGTTAAAAGCTCTCTTAAAAAATATGAACTTGATTGTGATTCTATGACGGAATACGTAAAGTCTGTTCTGGAGAAGAATAATGAGACTTGATTTGTTTATGGTGGAAAAGGGCTTGTCAGAAAGCCGTGAACGTGCGAAAACACTAATAAAAAATAATCAGGTGAAAGTTAATAATAAAATTTGCTCTAAGCCGTCTGCAAATATAAATGAAACTGATTTAATAGAACTAACAGGAGAAACATTACGGTATGTTGGCCGTGGAGGCTTAAAGCTTGAAAAGATAATCAATAAGTATGCTATTGATTTGAGCGGTAAAGTATGCATGGACGTAGGTGCGTCAACGGGAGGATTTACCGACTGTATGCTTCAAAACGGCGCTGAAAAGGTTTATGCGGTAGATGTGGGAAGCGGTCAGCTTGCAAAAAAGCTTGTTGAAGACTCAAGAGTCTTAAATATGGAAAAGACAGATATTCGTAAATTGAAAAAAGATAGTATTAAAGATAAAATTGATTTTATTTCCGCAGATGTGTCTTTTATTTCCCTTAAGCTCGTATTGTCTTATATTTATGAATTACTCAGCGAATGCGGACAGGCGGCAGTTTTGATAAAGCCGCAGTTTGAGGCAGGTAGACAAAACGTAGGCAAAAATGGTATTGTAAAGTCAAGAAAGGTTCATGAGAGAATACTCTATGAAATATCTGAATTTGCCGTTACGATTGGTTTTAAAATCATAGATTTATGCTGCTCGCCTGTTACAGGGGGAGATGGAAATATAGAATATCTGATTTATATGGACTGTGAGGTCAATAGAAAATCAGAAGTTTTTGACTTGAAAATGATTGTAGATGATGCATTTGGCAGATTCAGAACCGGAGGAAAATAATGAATACGGCAGTGTTTCCGAACTTTCAGAAAAAGAATGCTTTAAAATGTGCAAGAAAGGTCTGCGATATTCTTAATAATAGCGGTATTAATGTCTTTATCGATGAAAAATATAAGAATGAATTTGCAGATAAAGCCTTTGTAAAATTCGGAAAATTCAGTGAATTTGTTGTCAGTGCTGAGATTATAATTGCTATTGGCGGTGACGGAACAATTCTGAAATGTGCAAAACAAATTGTTGAATCCGGAAGCAATAGCTGTCTTATGGGTATAAATACCGGACGTCTTGGTTTTATGGCGGCTCTTGAGTACGGTCAGTTGAGCCTTCTTGAAAACCTAATCAGCAAAAATTACAGTGTGGTTGAAAGAATGATGATTGAAGCAGAAATTTTTGATGGAAGCGGTCGTATTATTACAGCCTTGAATGATGTTACTATATCTGGAATGTATTCAAAAATCTGCGATTTTGAAGTTTTCTCCAATAACAGCCGTATAGGAAAATATCGTGCTGACGGTGTTGTATTCGGAACTCCTACTGGTTCGACAGCTTATTCACTTTCTGCCGGAGGACCAATAATAGATCCTGAAATGGAATGTATAGAGATGGCGCTTATTTGCCCTCACTCCCTTTTTGCAAGACCAATGGTAATTTCTGCCGAAAAGAAAATTATTTTTATACCGTCGGATGATATGAATACTGACATTTTTGTATGCGTTGACGGAAATGATCCGGTTAAACTTAAAAAGGGTGTAAAAGTAGAAATAAGACGTTCAGAGCATAAGGTTAAGCTAATAGATATGACTGGCGATTTGTTTTATAATGCACTAAACAGCAAGCTTATGCAGCCTATAAAATAAGATGGAAGGAGCCTGAAAAGTGAAAAATAAAAGACATAATAAAATACTTGACATAATAAAGCTTCAGAATGTGGAAACTCAGGAAATGCTTCAGGAACTTCTTCAGGATTATGGCTTCAAGGTAACTCAGGCAACTGTGTCAAGGGATATTAAAGAACTTAAGCTTATAAAGAAACTTGATGAAAACGGCGTGTATAAATATGTTTCGCCCTTAGACAGCAAGATCAAGCAGAATATATTTATGGACACTGTAATGGGTGTTGATTATGCAATGAATACTATCGTTGTCAAGTGCCATACAGGTATGGCGCAGGCGGCTTGTGCTGCTCTTGATTCCATGAATTATGATAATATTGTGGGAACTTTGGCAGGAGACGATACTATATTTGTATTAATGAAAACTGAGGCGGATGCTGAAAGGCTCTGCAGAACATTTCATAGAATGATCCGGGGGCAGAGCAATGCTTAAAGAGATTTATATTGAAAATCTTGCAGTTATTGAAAAGGCGGTTATTCCATTTTCAGGAAAATTTAATGTTTTTACCGGTGAAACCGGTGCTGGTAAGTCTATTCTTATAAACGGTATAAATGCTGTTTTAGGACAGCGGGTTACTCGTGATATTGTAAGAACAGGTACTAAAAAAGCAGTGGTAACGGCTCTGTTTACTGGACTTGATAAAAGTGTTAAACAGAAACTTGAGGAGTACGGTATTTCTTATGATAACGATGAAATAACTGTTACAAGAGAAATTTTTGCAGACGGAGGAAGTACTGCAAGAATAAATTCTCGTGTTACTACGGTAACCGTTTTGAAGGATATAAGTACGCTTCTAATTACCATTCATGGTCAGCATGATAACCAAATTTTACTTTCTCCTGAAAATCATCTAAACGTTATTGATCAATTTGGTGAAACCGTGGAATTGCTTGAGGATTATAAGCAGAGCTTTCGCAGCCTTCAGAATCTTGCAAAACAGATTGGTAATATGAAAAAAGCAGGTGCGCAGCGCAGAAACCGAATAATTTTTCTTCAAGAACGAATAGCTGAACTTGAATCCTTGGAACTGCGTGAAGGCGAAAACGAGCAGTTGGAAAATGATTATCAGCTTATACAGAATACGGATAAAATTGCCAGAGTAATTCAGCTTGTAAAGGAAATTCTCAATGGTGAGAATGAAACGAATATAATTGATATGATGTCAGAATGTGAAAATGAAATTTCTGGTATTTCTGATTATTCCAGCGAGCTTGCAAATATTTCTGAGAGAATATCTGCTGCTGTAATTGAAATTTCTGACATTTCAGAAGAGCTTGCACGTGCAGGAGAAAGACTTGAAATAGATCCGGAAAAGTTTGAGATAATCACTGCCCGTTACAATAAAATAAATCATGCCAAAAAGATATATAATTGTGATTATGCAGGCTTGCTTGAAATGTATAATGAAGCAGAGAAGGAACTCTCTGAAATAGAGTTTTCTGACGAAGATATAAAAAGACTTATAATTGAAAAGGATAACCTTTTGCATGAAGTAACAGAAAAGGCAAAAAAATTATCCGGTATGAGAAAAGAAGCAAGTGCTAAGTTTATCTCTCAGGTAACAGAAGAACTGCGTTTTCTTGATATGCCTAATGTTATTTTGGATATAAAGCATAATGTTGGTAAGCTGACTATAAGCGGCATGGACAGCATAGAGTTTCTTATATCTGCAAACAGAGGAGAAGATCCAAAGCCAATAGCAAAGATTGCATCTGGAGGCGAGCTTTCACGTATTATGCTTGCTCTTAAAAGTGTTATTGCAGAAAAGGATTCTATTCCTACTATGATTTTTGATGAAATTGATACGGGTGTAAGCGGAAGAGCTGCACATAAAATCGGGGTTAAGATGAAGCAGATAAGCCGAATTAGACAGGTGCTTTGTGTTACACACCTCTCTCAGTTAGCTGTTATGGCAGATAATCATCTTTTGATAGAAAAGAATACGATGAACGATAGAACCTATACTGCTGTTACTCAGCTTGATTTTAACGGAAGAATAAACGAGATTGCCCGAATTATGGGCGGAGAAAATCCAAGCGGACTTATGCTTAAAAATGCTGAAGAAGAGTTGAAAAAATTCAGTGCAAACGGGAGTGAAAACTGATGGAGTATTTTGTAAATACTGGTATATGGGGAGAAATTTTTGCTGTTCCGAACTCTGTTGTGGATAATTATATTAAGCTTGCCAATGAAGCAGCTGTAAAGGTGTTGCTTTATGTTCTGAGAAATAATGGAAAAAATCTTTCAGTACCGGAAATTTCGTCAGCGCTTAATATATCTTCTTCAGTCGTTGAAGAAGCATTTATTTTCTGGGAAAATGCAAATGTTTTAAACAAACAGCAGTCAGTATCAGATGCTGTTTCAGATATAAAAGCACCTGAACCAATACAAAGCCGTAAAACTGAATCAAGACAGATTCAGGAGGTTAGAAAAAACAATGAAATAAAGGGTACTGAGTATAGCTTGTCACCGTCAGAAATTTCTGAAAGAATAGAAAAATCAGAAGAAATAAAATGTCTTTTTACATTAACTGAATCATCTTTTGGCCGTCCATTGACACATACAGAACACAGATCACTGATTTGGATGCATGATTATTTGGGACTGCCAACGGATGTTATACTTATGCTTATTACATATTGTCTTTCAATTGAAAAAGGAAATATAAGCTACATCGAAAAAGTGGCATGTGCTTGGGCAGAGCAGGGAATTAATACTCTTGAAGCTGCTCAGTCTGAGGTTAAGAAGCTTGAGGAATCCAGAAGCTATAATAACAGTATTATGAGAATTTTTTGCATGAACAGAAAACCGACTCCTAAGCAGCAGCAATTTATAAATATATGGAAAGAAAAATCATTTAGTCTTGAGCTTATAGAATATGCTTATGAGAAAACAATAGAGTCCATTGACAAGCTGAGTTTTCCTTATATAAATACTATTTTAGAAAACTGGAATGCTGGCGGACTGGTATCACGTGAGATGGTTGATAACAGTGATACAAGAAAAAAGAAAGAACCGTCTTTGGCAAATGATCCTGATCTGATAGATTATAAATCATTAGTCAATAATTTTGGAGATTAAACTATGGGAATTAATAAGGATATACTAAATAAATCTATTGATATCATAAATCAGCGCAGAGGAAGAGCAAAGGCTGAGAATAACAGGCGTTTTGAGGAAATAAATTCAAAAATTCCGGAAATTGCAGAAATTAATTCTCAGTTGGCGAAAACCGGAATGGAAATACTGAATGTAATTAAAAGCGGTAACAATGTTGCTGAAAAAATGGCTGTTATGAGAGAAAAAAATCTTCAGGCGCAGAATATCATAAAAAAACTTCTTTATGATAACGGATATCCGGCAAATTATCTGGAAATAAAATATACTTGTGAAAAGTGCGGAGATACTGGATTTTCAAATGGGCAAAGATGTAATTGTCTTAAAAACCTTGCTGCTAAGCTTGCAGCAGAGAAAATGAATGCACGTTCCCAGATAAGCTTATGCAGCTTTGATACTTTCAGAATTAATTATTATCAGGGACATACACCGGCAGAAACTGAAGAGTATAGAAGAATAATGTCACGAATTTTTGATTATTGCCGAAATTATGCTGAAAATTTCAGTACTGACAGCAATAATATTTTAATGTTCGGTAAAACAGGGCTGGGAAAAACTCATCTTTCACTTGCTATTGCCAATGAGGTTGTAAAGAAAGGTTATACAGTACTTTATGACTCTGCTCAAAACTATTTAAGACAAATCGAAAAGGAACATTTTGGACGTGATAATAACGGAGAAGACACATTAGGGGCATTAATTTCTTCCGATCTGCTGATTCTTGATGATTTAGGAACAGAATTCGATACTCCGTTTTATTTGTCAGTAATATATAACGTAATTAATACACGTCTAAATAAAGGAGCACCTACTATTATAAGTACGAATTTAAATCATGAAGGTGTAAGAAGAAAATATGATGACAGAATTGTATCAAGACTGTTTGCTGTTTATGATTGTCTGGAATTTTCTGGAATAGATATAAGGCTTATAAAAAAGAAGCTTTCACAGGGTAATTCTCTTTAGAGATAAAAAATAATATAATAACTTGATTAAGGTATAATAAAAGGCACAGTTTATGGGAAAAATAAACTGTGCCTTAATATTGTATTATTCAGGTATTATCTGCCTATACTTTCGGCTGTATTTCAGAATACGGTATGGACAATTCAATTGTTCGAACCATGAATTTTTAAAATATCGTACAGCTGATCGTTTGTGTACAAATTTTTTGCCCATATCAGGAAAGTGAAGAGCTGTATGTTTAGTATAAATATACAAAAATTCATCATTGATATTGACTTCAATTATATAAAAAATATCTCCGTTAAGATAATCCATATTTTCCATCATTTTTCCCCTAAAGAAGTTTATATAAACATATTTTAACATAAAATGAAAAAAAATTCAACCATTTACTGGAAAATAATAGAAAAAAGCTGAGTAATGTTTCAGAAAATATTTCCTTGTTACATTTATGAGATTTCAGCATAAAATATATTAAGCAGGGTTTCATGGCAGAGTATTAATTTTAAAGTGGTATACAGCCCTCAGAATAGCTTTTGAATTATCTGCTCTGAAACTATGCTTTTATATATATGCAGCAGTCTGCAAAAATGCACCTTGAAGGACAGATTTGTCTTTTGAGGTGCATAATTTTATCGAAATTTAATAATTATTGTTTTCATAAACTTGCAAAGATCTTAAAATTATGTTATTATAAAATAGTTTGGAATAAAAAGTATAACGGAAAGGACAGTAATATGGCAAAAAAGCATCAGGATTACGGAAATGAAAGTATTACTATGCTCAAAGGTGCAGATAAAGTCAGAAAGCGTCCCGGAGTAATTTTCGGGTCCGACGGTCTGGACGGATGTGAGCATTCTGTATTTGAGGTTATTTCCAATTCAATAGACGAAGCACGATCAGGGTATGGTAAAAAAATTATTGTCACAAGATACAATGATAATGTCATAGAGGTAGAAGACTTTGGAAGAGGCTGTCCAGTAGACTATAATAAATCAGAGGAAAGATATAACTGGGAGCTTGTTTACTGTGAACTTTATGCAGGCGGAAAATATGATGACAGCTCTGAAATGTATGAATACTCTTTGGGACTGAACGGTCTTGGTCTTTGCGCTACTCAGTATTCATCTGAATTTATGGATGTAGAGATTTTCAGAGATGGTTATAAATACAATCTTCATTTTGAAAAGGGAGAAAATGTTGGCGGACTGGAAAAAAAGAAAACCGATAAGAAGCAAACAGGAACTAAAACAAAATGGAAACCCGATCTTGATGTTTTTACTGATATAGGTGTAAGAGATGAGTATTTTCATGATATACTTAAAAGACAGGCAGTAGTGAATCCGGATCTTTTGTTTGTCTATCGTTCTCAGAAAGAGGACGGAAGCTTTGAAACAACTGAATATATCTATGAAAATGGCATAAGCGATTATGTTACAGAAATAGCTGGGGAAAATAATTTTACCTCAATTCAGTGCTGGCAGGCGGACAGAAAAGGCCGTGACAGAGAGGATAAGCCTGAATATAAGGTGAAAATGTCATTTGCGCTTACATTTTCAAATAAAATTAAGCAGATTGAATATTATCACAATTCAAGCTTTCTTGAACATGGAGGTTCTCCGGAAAGGGCAGTAAAGCAGGCGTTTGTATCTCAGATAGATTCTTATATGAAACAGAATAACAAGTATCTGAAAAATGAAGCTAAAATTACTTTTGGCGATGTTGAAGACTGCCTTATTCTTGTTTCGTCATCTTTTTCTACACAGACTTCATATGAAAATCAAACTAAAAAATCAATTACAAATAAGTTTATCTACGAAGCTATGACGGATTTCTTAAAGCATCAGATTGAAATTTATTTTATAGAAAATCCTGACGAGGCACTGAAAATAGCCGAACAGGTTATGGTTAATAAACGCAGCCGAGAAAAAGCTGAAAAAACCAAAATGGATATAAAGAAAAAGCTTTCTGGAACAATTGATCTTTCAAATATGGTAAAAAAGTTTGTGGATTGCCGTACTAAAGACGTTTCAAGAAGAGAACTCTTTATAGTGGAGGGTGATTCGGCTCTTGGTGCAGTAAAGCTTGCAAGAGAAGCAGAATTTCAGGCTGTAATTCCCTTGAGGGGAAAAATACTTAATTGTCTTAAGGCTGACTATGATAAAATATTTAAAAATGATATTATTACAGATATAATAAAGGTCATAGGCTGCGGAGTTGAGGTTAAATCAAAAGCAAATAAGGAAATTTCATATTTCAATATTGAGGGTCTTAAGTGGAATAAGATTATTATTTGTACTGACGCAGATGTAGACGGTTTTCAGATTAGAACGCTTATTTTGACCATGCTGTATAGGCTAACTCCTACTCTGATAGAAAAAGGGTATGTATATATAGCAGAATCACCGCTGTTTGAAATTACTACAAAGGATAAAACATATTTTGCTTATAATGAAAAAGAAAAGACTGATATTATGAAGCTTATTGGCAGTAAAAAGTTTACGATTCAGCGTTCAAAAGGACTTGGTGAAAATGAACCGGAAATGATGTCTCTGACGACCATGAATCCGGAAACACGCCGTCTTATAAAAATCACACCGGATGTAGTGGAAGAAACGGCGAAGATGTTTGATTTGCTTCTGGGGGATAATCTTCAGGGAAGAAAAAGTTATATTTCTGAATTTGGAGGAGATTATCTTGACATGGCAGATATTTCGTGACAAATGCAAGGAGTGTATAAAATAAATGGCTCGAAAATCAAATAAACCGCAAAAGGAAAATATAAGAAACATGCCGGATGCATTTATCGAAAATGCCGGTATTGTTGTTCAGGAAAAAATTACTGAAACTCTTGAAAAAAACTATATGCCCTATGCAATGAGTGTTATTGTTTCAAGAGCACTTCCGGAAATTGACGGCTTTAAGCCATCTCATAGAAAATTGCTTTATACGATGTATAAGCAGGGGCTTTTAAATGGAAAGCGTACTAAATCAGCAAATGTAGTAGGGGAGACGATGAAACTGAATCCTCATGGTGACGGCGCTATTTATGAAACTATGGTCAGGCTGTCACGTGGTAATGAAACTTTGCTGCATCCTTTTGTTGATTCAAAGGGCAACTTCGGTAAGGCTTATTCAAGAGATATGGCTTATGCCGCTTCACGATATACTGAGGTAAAGCTTGATCCTATATGCAATGAGCTTTTTCGTGACATAGATAAGAATACTGTTGATTTTGTGCCTAATTATGATAATTCCACAACAGAACCTACGCTTCTTCCTGCGGCGTTTCCGACAGTGCTGGTAAACGCTAATGTCGGAATAGCTGTTTCAATGGCAAGCAGTGTGTGTCCCTTTAATCTTGCTGAGGTATGCGAAACTTGCATTGCTCTTATAAATAATTCTGAGCACGATATAATAAGTACTCTTAAGGGTCCGGACTTCCCAGGCGGAGGATTTATGCTTTATGATGAGGCAGAGCTGAAAGAAATTTACCGTACAGGAAGAGGCTCTATAAAGCTTAGATCAAAGTATAATTATGATAAATCAGCAAATTGTATCGAAGTTACTCAGATACCGTACAGCACCACTATTGAGGCTATAATAGAAAAGATAATTGAACTTATAAAAACAGGAAAAATAAAGGAAATCTCATACATAAGAGATGAAACAGATTTAAGCGGACTTAAAATAGCTATTGACCTAAAGAGGGGAATTGATCCTGATAAGCTTATGCAGAAGCTTTATAGAATGACGCCTCTTCAGGATAGCTATTCCTGTAATTTTAATATTTTAATTGGCGGAATGCCAAGGGTAATGGGAGTAAGGGAAATCCTTGATGAATGGACTGCATTCCGTGAAGAATGCATACGCCGGCGTGTATATTTTGATCTTAACAAAAAGAAAGATAAACTTCATCTTTTAAGAGGCTTGGAAAAGATACTGCTTGATATTGACAAGGCTATAAAAATTGTAAGGGAAACAAAAGAAGAAAGTGAAGTTGTTTCAAATCTTATGATAGGATTTGGAATTGATGAAATACAAGCCGAATATGTTGCAGAAATTAAACTGCGTCATTTAAATCATGAGTATATTGTCAACAGGCTTAATGAAATAGAATTGCTTGAAACTGAGATTAAGAAGATGGAGGATATTCTTTCTGATAAAAAAAAGATACGCAAAATAATAATTTCAGAATTAAAAGATGTTATAAAAAAATACAGTCAGCCTCGACGGACAATGTTTTATTATAAAAATGATATTATCGAGGAAGATGTTGAGGATGAAATTCCGGATTATCCTGTTAATTTATTTCTTTCTAATAGCGGATATTTTAAAAAGATAACACCTCAGTCGCTGAGAATGAGCAGTGAACAAAAGCTTAAAGAGGGGGATTCAATTACTGCTCATATAGAAGCAACAAACAGAACAGAATTGTTATTCTTTACAGATAAGTGTCAGGTTTATAAATCCCGGGTATCTGATTTTGAGGATACAAAGGCAAGCTTGTTAGGAGATTATGTACCTGCTAAGCTTGCCTTTGATGATGACGAGCTTTTGGTTTCAATGATAAGTACTGCTGACTATGAGGGATTTATTTTGTTTTTCTTTGAAAACGGAAAGGCTGCAAAGGTTCCTTTAAAGTCATATGAAACCAAAACCAAGAGAAAGAAGCTTGCTAATGCGTATTCAGGAAAATCAAAACTTTGTGGTATTATTTATATACGAGAGGATTCTGATATTCTTCTAAAATCAACAGCAGGAAAGGTATTGATTTTTAATACGGCTCTTATTTCACCTAAAGCGACCCGTGATACCATCGGTGTACAGGTTATGACTTTGAGAGGAAAAAATCTTCTTGAAGGAGCTGAAATTGCTGATGAAAGAATTATGAACGGACTGAAAAAATATATTGTAAAGAATGTACCGGCTGCGGGCATGGGGGGAAAGGATTTAATTGAATTTAATCAGCTTTCACTGAATGAGGAATAATAAAATAAAAAGTCCAGCATAAGCTGGACTTTTTTAATAGGCTGACAAGGTATCACTGACGCCTTGTATTATTTTATTAATTATTCCTCAGTTGGCTGAACAGCGGATTCACTTGTTTCTTCAGTGGCTTCTGCTTCGTTCATGTTTTCGATATTAGAAGATCCTGTAGCTTCTGAAGTTTCTGCTTCAGTAACGGATTCTGATTCTGGAGCAGATGGATTTTCAGAAAAATCAGTAAATGTGATTACCAATTCAAAATTAGGCATTTCAAATCCGCAAAGGGAACCGTCTTTATTAAACTTAACAGTATATTTTCCCTGTTCGTTTTCACCCTGATAGAGCATAATATCTCCGTCTTCTTCACAAGATATTTCAGTCATATCTGCCATAGAATCAATAGCGCTAATAAGGTTAGAGATCATTGATTTTAAAGGAAGTGCAGATTTAGGAACTGAAAAGCTTAATCCCTTATAAGAAGCGCCCACTGTATCATCTCTATAAGAGATAAGTACTCCGGCGAGGGTATTTGGAGCAGAAAATTCTGCGTCCCAGTTTGCAGTTCCGTGTTTTGTTATAACTGCTGAGGCCTGTTCATCACCGTTTTTGATATCAGCCGTTACACTAAATGCAGAATTAACCTTCGGTGAGAATGATACGCTTTTGTTTTTGCCTCCGCAGGCACATAAACTAAAAATCATAACTGCGGAAAGTAATAATGGAAAGATTTTTTTCATATAAAACTCCTTTACATATGTAATGCATTTTATAAGTTTTATATTCCTATGTGTTATTTTTCCATTTCTTTAAGCAATCCCGGAAGTTCGCCTATAATATCTGTAGGAAGCATAGACTGCATTGACATTTTTTTTGCGGCTTTGTCTCCAGCCTTGCCATGAAGGTATACTGAAATCATGCAGGCTTCTGTAAGGGAAATTCCCTGAGCCGCAAATGAAGCAATCATGCCGCTTAATATATCACCGCTTCCTCCCTTTCCCATACCCGGATTTCCTGTAAGATTTACATAGGAGTTATTGCCGTCCGTAATAATTGTGCCAGCTCCTTTAAGAACAGTAACGGCACCGTATTCGGCTGAAAAGTTAACCGCAGTGTTTAATCTGTCTGACTGTATATCGGCAATACTTTTTCCTGTAAGTCTTGACATTTCTGCCGGGTGCGGAGTTAAAATTATGCCTGACCTTGTCTCCCTGATAATATTTATGCTGTCCGATATACAGTTTATTCCATCTGCGTCAAGAATTATTGGACAATTTATATTTCTTATAAGTTCCTTAACAAGTATTTTTGTTTCCGGTGTAATGCCTATTCCGCAGCCTATAAGAACGGCGGAAGCTTTTTTAGTTAATGTGATTATTTTATCAAGGTTATCCTTTACCATGAAGCCATTATTATCCGACAGCAGAGGTTCAAACATTACCTCTGGTATTTTCATACTCATAATAGGAATATTTTCGGATACAGTTGCAGTTGTTAGCAAACCAACTCCGCATCTTGCCGCTGACACAGCGGACATAATGCAGGCGCCCGGCATTTTTCTGCTTCCGCATACTGTAACAAGGCGTCCGAAATTTCCCTTATGCGAGTCAGGTTTTTTTGCCGGAATAATATTATTTGTAAGCTGATCAGTTATAAGCCTAATTTTTTTATTAAGAATTTTTTCTGGATCACAATTTAATCCAATATCTTTAATAAATATTTTACCGCAGAAATTTAATAGCGGGTACTGAGTCATACCGAATTTTCTGTAACCAAAAGTGACGGTAGAGTCCGCTTTAAATGTATTCTCAGATGCACAGCCTGTTGAACCGCTGCCGCCGCTTGGAATGTCAACAGCTATTTTATATCCCTTTACGGCATTAAAAACTTTCTTGATAGTTTCAGGCAGATCGCCGTGAAAGCCGGTTCCGAAAACTCCGTCTGCCGCAATTGAGTATTTAGTTGAATCCTCAGCAAATTCAATTATATCATTTTTATCCCAAAGAATAAGAGATGCATTTGATTTTTCAAAAGCTTTAATGGAAATATCTGTTTCAGGTTTTCCGCAAAGCATGGCAAGAGTAACATTCCAGCCCTTTTGAATCAAAAAACGAGAAGCAACAAAACAATCACCGGCATTATTTCCTTTACCGCAAAGAAAAAGTACACTTCTGAGTTCAGTGTTAATTGAATTTATAAATTCAGCGAGGGATTTTCCGGCGTTTTCCATAAGCGCTGAAAAGCTTACTCCATTTTTGTCTGATTCAGACTCGATTTTCTTCATTTGTTCCGGAGTGACAAGCAGCATATATGTAACCTCCGCTTAAAGCTTAGTGTGTAAAAAATGGCTCTGCATTCTTAAAAGCTGTTTTAGCCAAAGGGGAATCAGACGATATATATTTTACAGGAATTTCATGTTCAAATATCAGTGCTGAAAGCTTTTTAGCTATATCTGTAAAATTATCTGAGTCAATACAAACTATAAATTCCTTATTTCCATTACTTTCAGATAGTTTGAGGGCAGCAGATCTGACATTAGATTCTGCTTCAAGGCAAACTGTTATTTTTCTTTCGATTTCAACAGGACGTTCCTTAGGAATTCCAATTTTGATTTGCATATTAGCTCCGCTGGCATTTTTTCCGGCTGTTTCAATATTTTTCAAAATATCTGAAGTAATTAGAATATTAGAACCATAAGGATTAATTACAATACCATCAGCTTTACGAATAAGTTTTTTCATATCGTCAAATGTACCGATAAGAGTAGAGTATTCGTTTTTCATATCATATTTTCTAAATTCATTCCAGTCGGTAAAGAACGGATAGAAGGTTTGTCCTTCGGCAGTTTTTAAAAGAGGGAAGACTACTTCACTTTCTTTATCAACGATAAATTCTTTTCCTAGTACTTCCATTTTCACATTTGAAGTATTAGCTGGCAAAATGTATTTTGCATTATATATTTCTTTAAACAGTGCAGCCCAAACTGCTGTTGTTGCATGTCCTTTTTCATTTTCCTGATAAAACCAGTTGGCGGTTCTTACCAGATCAGGATTCACTATAAATCTGCTTTCTTTGGGTAGCTTATCTGGATCAGGTTTATTGATAATATCAAAAAGGCTCATTCTCAAATATGTCTGCCCGTTATCTATTATTACAGTATCAAAACCGCTCCTGTATACATCACCGAAAAAAGGCATACGAAGCTCCGCCTTATTTTCTACAATTCCAACAGAAATACCTTTTTCTTTCATATATTCAGCGTAATGTTCGCCATACTTTTTGTCGGAGAAAAGATATATTGCTGCACCGCCGTTTTCATTTCCCAAATAATAATTTTTAGAAGTTTCAGAAATTGCTGCCCAAAGGCTTTTTTCTGTTTGTAATTTATCTCTTATAGCCCTATAAATTTCTGTACTTGGATTTGCCTTATACTTAACAATAAGATTCTGTATTGCTGACATATTTAAATCTCCGTTCTGCCGTATATATAAAATAAACAGCATTTTCTATACGGCTTATAAAATGCTGTTATTAAATTAAAATTTTATGTTGCGCGGAAGATAAAGTTTAATACACTTCATAAATTTCTCATCCGGTGAAAATATAAGTCTGGTTTCTCCGTAATCTTCACTTTTAAATTCTGCGAAGAAAGCTTCTTCATCTGCGCCGTCGGCCTTAACTGTTGTTCCGGAGAATGAGTCATTGACAGATTCATACTTTCCAAATTCAGTAAAGCTTTTTACTTCGGCAGTCAGCATATGTACTCTTTTTCTTTTGGCTATGATTTTATCAATATCAATTTCACCGTTTGTTATGCTGTATTCATATTCAATATTGAAACCTGAAATGAGTTTATAAGCTCCGAAGATAACTGCGGCAAGCGCAGCAACTGCTAATAATGCAAATTCAAAGTATAATAATGATGCAAACACTAAGAATCCGCATAAAATAATTGCTGTTAAAATAATAATGAGTTTTTTCATTGAATCATTCTGATTTTTTTTCTTGGTAACAAGCTGCTCAGAATATGTATCCATAATATTTTCCTTTCTCCGCATCTGCGGTGTATTTATGTAGTTTATTATAACACATTACTTTAAAAACTTCAATAAAACACTTGCTTTTTTTGAAATTATTGTTTATAATATATTTATAACATTATGACTAAGAGAGTAGGTATTTAAAATTAAATACTCAGAGAGGAACAGCCATTGGCTGAAAGCTGTTCTGTATTTATTAAGTACTGAAGTTCACTTACGAGTGGCTGAGCTGAAAGAATGAGTAGGTTCTGACGTAGCGTCTGCGTTAAAGGCAAGGGAGTGCTGGCTCTTCGTTAATGGGTGGTTTAAACAAGTATGGTCTTGTCCTGTTGCGGACGAGGCCTTTTTTGTATGTAAATAAACAGTATTCCGTATAAAAAAATTAATGAGGTGATTTAATGAAACAGGAACTTGAGAAAATTGAATCGGCTGCATTAGGAGAAACAGCCTCATGTGATTCAATCAAGGCCCTTGATGAATTGAGGGTAAAATATCTTGGAAAAAAGGGTGAATTGACAGCAATACTTAAGCAGATGGGAAAGCTTTCAGCTGAAGAGCGCCCCGTAATAGGTCAGCTTGCAAATAAAATCAGGCAGGACATTGAAAATGCCGTGTCTAAAAAAATGGCTGACTTAAAGGCAAAAGAACAGGAACTCAGGATTGCAAGCGAATCAATAGATATTACTCTTCCAGGCAAGCCGCAAAGTTTTGGTAAGCTACACCCGCTGACAATTGTAGCAAACGAAATAAAAGAAATATTTATGGGTATGGGATTCAGTATAGCAGATGGTCCTGAAGTGGAGTATGATTACTATAATTTTGAAGCGCTGAATCTGCCTCCGGATCACCCTGCGAGGGATACTCAGGATACTTTTTATATAACAGATAATATACTTCTTCGTACTCAGACATCATCAGTTCAGGTACACGTAATGGAAAATCAGAAACCTCCTATAAGAATTATTTCACCAGGAAGAGTTTACCGTTCAGACGCAGTTGACGCAACTCATTCACCTCTTTTCCATCAGATTGAGGGACTTGTTGTTGATAAGGGAATTACTATGGCGGATTTAAAGGGTGTTCTTGAAACACTTATGAAAAAGCTTTATGGAAACGACTGCAAAATCCGTTTAAGACCGCATCATTTTCCTTTTACTGAGCCAAGTGCAGAGGTAGATGTAATGTGCTTTAACTGTCATGGTGAAGGATGCAGGATCTGTAAGGGTGAAGGATATATTGAACTTCTTGGTGCGGGCATGGTTCATCCTAAGGTTCTTGAAGGCTGCGGAATCGACAGCAGTGTTTATTCCGGATTTGCTTTTGGAATGGGACTTGAAAGAATTGTTATGAGAAGATACAATATAAGCGATATGCGGCTTTTGTATGAGAACGATTTAAGATTTCTTGAACAGTTCTGATAAATAGAAAAGGAGAAGATCAAATGGATTTATCAATGAAATGGCTCTCGGATTATATTGATCTGAGTGATATAGATATTAAGCAGTTCTGTCATGGTATGACAATGAGCGGCTCAAAAGTAGAAGGATATGAAAAAGAAGGTGCGGAAATCACCGGTGTTGTAGTAGGAAAAATTTTATCTGTTGTTCCTCATGAAAATTCTGACCACCTCGTAGTTTGCAGTGTCGATGTTGGTGAAGAAAATCCGATTCAGATCGTAACAGGCGCTTCAAATGTTAATGCAGGTGATCTTGTTCCCGCTGCTTTGAACGGTTCAACACTTCCGAATAATATCAAGATAAAAAAAGGAAAACTAAGAGGTGTTGAAAGTAACGGTATGCTATGCTCTCTCGGAGAGTTGGGACTTACAACTCATGATTTTCCTTATGCTGTTGAGGACGGGATTTTTATTATTCAAGAAGTTTGCGAACCAGGTCAGGACATACATGATGCAATAGGTTTTAATGATACTTCAGTTGAATTTGAAATAACTTCCAACAGACCTGACTGCTTATCTGTTACTGGTCTTGCAAGAGAAGCGTCAGCAACTTTTAATAAAGAAATTAATATGCCTGTTCCTGAATTTAAGGGAATAGATGAAAATATAGATGATGCGCTTAAGGTTAATGTTCAGAATACAAATCTTTGCAGGTGTTACTGTGCCGGAATTGTTAAGAATGTTAAGATTGAACCTTCCCCAAGATGGATGAGAGAACGTCTTAGAGCTTGCGGTGTGCGTCCCATAAACAATTTTGTTGACATAACAAATTACGTCATGCTTGAATATGGTCAGCCGATGCATGCTTTTGATTTAAGATATGTTAAGGACTCTACTATAAATATTAGAAATGCTGTTTCTGGTGAGAAAATTGTCACACTTGACGGAGTTGAACGTGAACTTTCAGAAGAAATGCTTGTTATTGCAGATTCTGAAAAGCCTGTTGCAGTAGCAGGCGTTATGGGCGGAGAATATAGCGGAATCATGAACGATACTACTGAGGTTGTTTTTGAATCAGCTTATTTTGAACCAGTTAGTGTAAGAAAAACATCTAAAAAGCTTGGCTTAAGAACTGATGCATCTGCAAGATATGAAAAAGGTACTGATCCTCTAATCAGCATGACTTGTCTGAAGCGAGCATTTCAGCTTGTAGAGGAACTTGGGGCAGGTGAAGTTGTAAGAACTGTTATTGATAAGGATTATACTGATAAAACACTGAAAAATGTAGAATTCAGCTCTGAATGGATAAATAATTTTCTTGGAACTGAAATTTCTGAGGAAGATATGATAAAATATTTAAATATGCTTGGTTTTTCTGTTGAAGATGGAAGAGTAATTTCACCAAGCTTTAGAATTGATATTGAGTATAAAGCTGATATTGCTGAAGAAATTGCAAGAATATATGGTTATAATAATATACCATCAACTCAGTTTAAGGGCGTAGCCGAGGCTGAATATACCCCAATTCAGAAATTCATAAGAAAAGCAGAAAATGCGATGACTGCACTGGGCTGCTATGAAATTGCGACTTTCTCATTTATATCGCCTAAATATTTTGATAAAATTAATCTTGACCATAATAGTAAACTTCGTAATGCCGAAACTATAATGAATCCTTTGGGTGAGGATACAAGCGTTATGCGTACGACTACGCTGCCATCCATGCTTGAAATTTTATCTAAAAATTATAATAACAGAAATGAAAACGCTAAATTTTTTGAAATAGGAAAGGAATATATTCCTACAGGCGCTGATACACTGCCGAATGAACCTCAGAGGCTTACATTAGGTATGTATGGTGCAAATACCGACTTTTATGATATTAAAGGTATTGTGGATACTCTGCTTGATGCACTGGGAATACATGATACTGAGTATTTAAGAATAGCAAACAGCATTTCATTTGATGAAAAAACAGCATTCCATCCTGGACGAAGCGCTGTTATTTTAAAAGATGGTGTTGAAATAGGTGTGTTGGGTGAAATCCATCCGGATACAGCAGCAAATTATGGATTCGGTGTAAAGGTATATACTGCAAAAATAAATATTACAGAGATAATCGCTCTTGCAGAAACTGAAATTTCTTACAAGCCGCTTCCTAAATATCCGGCAACAACACGTGATCTGAGTTTAATATGCGATGATGATATTCAGGCTGCTGACATCGAAAAAACAATTAAAAAGGCTGCTGGTAAACTTCTGGAAAAGGTTACGTTATTTGATGTCTATAAGGGCAAACAAATTGAAGATGGAAAAAAGAGTATATCTTATTCACTAAGTATGCGTTCTCATGACGGAACACTTACTGACGAACAGGCTGATTCTGTAATGAAAAAGGTTTTAAAGGCTCTTAAAGAAATTGGAGCTGACCTTAGATTATAAGTAGTATAAAACTGATATTGTGATAAAACAATATCAGTTTTATTATTTGGTACAAATTTACGCATTGATTATTGTTATTTTTCGTCAGATTTTACTGAATATAAAAAAAATTATATAAACACTTGCAAAATTTTCAATAGTTTGTTATAATATATTAGTTAGATTTAATGGGATATAGCCAAGCGGTAAGGCAACGGACTTTGACTCCGTCATCCCGGTGGTTCGAATCCACCTATCCCAACCAATAAAAAAGCCCGTATATATCGGGCTTTTTTATGTTGTTATTAAAGTTATCAGTGAAAAACGTCTTCTGTATTACTACAAAAGACGTTTTTATTTGTTAAGTATTAATTATTCGATAAATCTTTAAGAATGTTATTTTTAAGTATTAGAAAAATTAACTTACCTTTTTCCATACAGCAGAAATAATTATTTTTTCTCCGTTTAAAAGTGCTGGAATTGTAAGTGAATCCCCAGGAAGATACTTATTACCGTCATATTTCCAATAAGAAAATTCGTATCCCTCTTTTTCAAAGGTACATTCTGGTATTATAAAATTCTCCCCGAAAGTAACTTTAATATTGTATTTATCAAGTAATTTTCCGTTGTTGGCAAACATTGTCACATTATATGATGCAGGAGCCCAGATAGCAGTAAATGTTATATCATCATCAGGCAGTTTAATTTTTTCATTTGGACTATAAATACTTCCGTCCAAAGATGACTGCCATCCTGTTATAGTATAGCCTTTTCTTGTAATTTTATCAGAACCTGGTAAGTAGTAAGTTATGCTTTCAGTTGAAGTATACGTATAGCTTTGCGCTCCAGTAAAATCTTCAAAATCTCCTCCAAAGAAAGTTACCTTTATTGATTTTATCCATTGCGGTGTTACATAAACATCATGTTCAGGCATGGGGAATTTTGAAGTTGAAGTATAAATTTGCCCTTGATACATCCAACCGGAATGTATATAACCTTCACGTGATAGAAGTGCAGGACGGAACTTGTAAATTGAACCAGGGAAGGCAGGATCCGGATCAAGGTCAGTTTCATTAGTATACTTTTCCATTCCATATCCCTGAGTATCATAATATACATATCTTTCCTGAATAGCTTTTTGTTTTGCAAGGAATTTCAGCAGTGTTTTCATCTGACCATTTGTATAAGTTTCTTCATTATTCATTATTGATCTTTTTACCTTAACAGCTTCAAAGACATCATAATTATCTAAAGCGATTGAAGTATCCTCTTCTTCAGTAGGAGCCTCAGTGGGGTCAACTGAAGAGTCCTCGTCAGTAGCTTCAGCAGCAGTATCGTCTGATGATGGTTCAGTTGATTCTTCAGAAATATTTTCAGCCGTATTCTCTAATGGTTCAGTAAAACTCTGAAAATTAGTATCAGGTTCACTGGTTTCTTGTGTGTATTCAGTTTCTGTTGGAAAGGTAATTAACTCTTCCGCATATACAGCCGCTGAATTTAAAAGTATTACAGCCGCCAATAAAGCAGCAGTAAATACAGATTTGGATTTAAAATTTTTCACAATATTTTCCCTCTCATTTAAATTGATTCTGTTCCGGAGAATATTTATAGCCGATTAAGTCCAGCTTTTCAGTTATTTTATTATCATTAATATTAAAGTCATCGCATAACTCACTAAGATTTTTATATTTATCTCTTAGCATGGTATTAATAAAACTAAGCAGTATAGCCGGATCTTCTGGAAGCTTAACCATATTATTCTCCATTCTGTTTTTTTTATTTTTTATACAAATTAAATATAACTTAAATATAAATAATTGTCAATACCATTTGAAACAAATTGTTCATTATATATAAATTTTAGGATATATTTTTATTAATTGAGGATAAAGAAAAATAGAGACTAATCATTAAAAGTAATAAAATCAATGAACGAATACAAATAGATAGTTGCAATAAAATCTTTTTTTTGCTATAATCTGATATAAAGATTAATAAAAAAAGGTGATAATAAATGAAAAACCTTAATATTGTTTTACTTCAGCCTCAGATTCCGCAGAACACCGGCAATATTGCACGTACTTGTGCTGTTACTGGTGCAAAACTGCATTTAGTAAAGCCGTTTGGTTTTGAAATAACTGATAAAAATTTAAAGCGTGCCGGACTTGATTATTGGGATAAACTGGACATTTCATATTATAATAGTACAGAAGAGTTTTTTTCTGTGAACACCGGCAATTTTTATTACTTTACGACAAAGGGAAAAAATGTTTACAGTGAAATAAATTATCCGGATAATGCATTTATCATTTTTGGAAGAGAAGACAAGGGTATTGATGAGGATATATTATATAAAAATGAAGAATATTGTGTTAGGATTCCCATGAGAAATAATCTTCGCAGCCTTAATTTATCTAATTCAGCAGCAATTGCAGTTTATGAAGTACTCAGGCAATGGGAATTTCCGGATTTGGCAAAAGAGGGAAACCTTACAAAGTATAGCTGGTAAAGAGCAGATAATTATACGCAAAGTTCTGGATTCAATGGATTTTTTAATTTATGTTAAAAAAAGTATTGCAAAACTGAGGAAAATAGTGTAAAATAAAGTAGTTGGTTGTTAATTTTGTAACAGCAATATACATGTTCGATGAAAGGATGTTTATTTAATATGGCAGGTTTAAACAAGGTTACTGTTGAAGACATTAACGTTAAGGGCAAAAAGGTTCTTGTAAGAGTTGATTTTAATGTTCCGCTTAAGGACGGAGTTATAACTAATGATAACAGAATACAGGCAGCTCTTCCTACAATTAAAAAGCTTGTTTCAGACGGCGGCAAAATTGTACTTTGCTCACACCTCGGCAAGCCGAAGAACGGTCCAGAAGATAAGTTTTCTCTTGCACCAGCTGCTGAAAGACTTGCACAGCTTGTAGATACAAAGGTTGTTTTCGCTAAAGATGACAGTGTTGTAGGCGAAAATGCAAAGAAAGCTGTTTCAGAAATGAATGACGGTGAAATCGTTGTACTTGAAAATACAAGATTCAGAGGCGCAGATGAAACTAAGAACGGCGAATCACTTGCAAAGGAACTTGCTGACCTCGTTGATAATGAAGTGTTCGTTATGGATGCTTTCGGTTCAGCTCACAGAGCACATGCTTCAACAGCCGGTGTTACAAAGTTTGTTAAGGAAACTGCTGTAGGTTATCTTATGCAGAAGGAAATTCAGTATCTTGGTAATGCAGTTGAAGTTCCGGTAAGACCTTTTGTTGCAATTCTCGGAGGCGCTAAGGTAGCTGATAAGCTTAATGTAATCTCAAATCTGCTTGAAAAATGTGATACACTTATTATAGGCGGCGGTATGGCTTATACATTCCTTAAGGCAAAGGGATGTGAAGTAGGTACATCACTTGTTGATAATGAAAAGGTTGACTACTGCAAGGAAATGATGGAAAAGGCTGAAAAGCTTGGCAAGAACCTTCTTCTTCCGGTTGATACAGCCGTAACTGAAGCTTTTCCTGATCCAATCGACGCTGAAATTACAGTTGACTATGTAGAATCAAGCAGTATTCCTGCTGAAAAAATGGGTCTTGATATTGGTCCTAAGACTCAGGAACTCTTTGCTGAAGCAGTAAAGTCTGCTAAGACAGTTGTATGGAACGGTCCAATGGGCGTATTTGAAAATCCAGTTCTTGCAAAGGGTACAATTGCAGTTGCTAAGGCTCTTGCAGATACTGATGCTACAACAATTATCGGCGGCGGTGACTCAGCGGCAGCTGTTATACAGCTTGGCTTTGCTGATAAAATGAGCCATATTTCCACAGGCGGCGGCGCTTCTCTTGAATATCTTGAAGGCAAGGTACTGCCGGGCGTTGACGTTATTGCTGATAAATAATAAGAAAATAGAGAACAGGGATAAACCTTGTTCTCTCATTTTAGATTTAGTATCTAACTTAAGTTTTATAAAAAGGGAGAAATTATAAATGAATAAGTCATTAAGAAAGGCTATTATTGCCGGAAACTGGAAGATGAACAAAACAAGACCTGAAGCAAAGGAACTTCTTGAAGCTATTAAGCCTCTTGTAGCAAACGCTGAAGGTAATGTAGAAGTAATTGCATGTGTGCCTTTTACAAATCTTGAGACAGCTATTAATACAACTGCTGGTTCTAATGTTAAGATCGGCGCTGAAAATGTTCATTTTGAGAAAAGCGGAGCTTTTACAGGCGAGATTTCAGCTGATATGCTTGTAGAACTTGGCGTTGAATATGTAGTTATCGGTCATTCTGAAAGAAGACAGTACTTCGGAGAAACTGATGAAACAGTTAACAAGAGAACTAAAGCAGCCCTTGAAGCAAATCTTAAGCCAATTGTATGTGTGGGAGAGCTTAAATGGGAACGTGAATGCAATATTACTGAAGAAGTAATTGCACGCCAGATAAAGCTTGATCTATATGATGTATCTGCTGAAGATGTTAAGAAGACTGTTATTGCTTATGAGCCGGTATGGGCAATTGGTACAGGTCTTACTGCTACTCCTGATCAGGCTGAAGAAGTTTGTGGATTTATCCGCGCTACTCTTGCAGAAATATATGATCAGGCAACTGCTGATGCAGTTACAATTCAGTACGGCGGATCAATGAACGCTAAAAATTGTGCTGAGCTTCTTGCAAAGCCAAATATTGACGGCGGTCTTATCGGCGGAGCATCTTTGAAAGCAGAAGATTTTAATACAATAGTTCAGGCTGCTGTTGAAGGCTGATATTAACTTATATATTAACGTAAAAGTTTTGAATTGAAAGGGAATTTTGAAATGAGCAAAAAACCTGTTGCATTAATTATAATGGACGGCTTTGGCTATAATTCTAGTGATTACGGCAATGCAATTTCTGCTGCCAATAAACCAAATCTGGATAAATATATGCAGGGTCCGCATACCTTAATCGGTGCAAGCGGTCTTGATGTAGGTCTTCCTGACGGTCAAATGGGCAATTCAGAAGTCGGACATACTAATATAGGTGCAGGAAGAATAGTTTATCAGATGCTGGTTAAAATTTCAAAGTCAATAAAGGACGGAGACTTTTTCAGCAATTCTGCACTTGTTTCTGCAATGAATAATTGCAAGGAAAAGAACTCAGCATTACATGTTATGGGACTTCTTTCTCCAGGCGGTGTACACAGTCATATTGAACACCTTTACGGTATTCTTGAAATGGCAAAGAAAAACGGTATTGAAAAGGTGTATGTTCACGCCTTTCTTGACGGCCGTGACGTACCACCGTCATCTGCTGCTGAATATATGCAGGAAGCCTGTGATAAGATGAATGAAATCGGCGTTGGCAGTGTTGCAACTGTTATGGGTCGTTTTTATGCAATGGACAGAGATAATGCCTGGGACAGAGTTGAAAAAGCATATAATGCCATGGTTCTTGGTGAAGGTGTTCAGGGAATTTGTCCTGTACAGGCTATCAAAGATTTTTATGCAGAAGGTATTACAGATGAATTTGTTCTGCCAGCTGTTATTGATAAGAACGGTATGATAAAGGCAGATGACAGCGTAATATTCATGAATTTCCGTCCTGACCGTGCAAGACAGATTACAAGAGCATTTGTTGAGGAAACATTTACTGGATTTGAAAGAAAGAATGGATTCTTCCCGCTTAATTTTGTATGCATGGCTCAGTATGATGCTACAATGCCAAATGTTTCAGTTGCATTTCCTCCTGAAGCACTGGAAATGACTTTTGGCGAATATGTAAGCAAAATGGGAAAAACTCAGCTTAGAATCGCAGAAACACAGAAGTATGCTCATGTTACGTTTTTCTTTAATGGGGGAGAAGAAAAAACTTTTGACGGAGAAGATAGGATCCTAATTAAATCTCCTGATGTTGAAACCTTTGATATGAAGCCTGAAATGAGTGCATATGAAGTTACTGACGCTGTAGTTGATGCAATTAATTCAGATAAGTATGACGCTATAATCTTAAATTATGCAAACTGTGATATGGTGGGTCATACTGGAATTTTTGATGCAGCAAAGGCTGCTGTTGAAGCAGTTGATGAATGTGTTGGAAGAATGGTTGATGCAATTCTTGCCAAGGGTGGCGCAGCTTTTATTACAGCGGATCATGGTAATGCTGATAAAATGTATGAACCCGATGGCTCACCGTTTACGGCACATACAACTAATCCAGTGCCATTCATTGCAGTTGGCGTGGATTGTGAACTTCGTGAAGGAGGAGTACTTGCGGACATTGCGCCTACTATGCTTCAGGTAATGGGACTTGAGCAGCCAGCGCAAATGACGGGTAAATCCCTTATAAAATAAATTTTAAGCTTATTAACATTAAAGAGCACTTTTGATTTGTTATCAAAAGTGCTCTTTTTAATATTAAAATCTTTTATTTATTATTGGAAAATTTTGTTCATTGACAAAATAAATTTTATATTATATAATATTATACAGAAATAGCAAAATTATATACATATTCTTGGCATTTTTAGACAGATTAGTGGTTGCGTAATAAAAAGGGAGGTTTGAAAAAAATAAAAAATTGAATATATATTATATACTTTAAAAAGCATTATGAAAATTGAGAGGAGAGATTTTATTTATGAAAAGATCGTTAAGAAACATTTTGTCAATTTTAATGTCAGCAGCGTTATTAAGTAATTTTACACTGCCAGTAACAGCAAGCATCGATAATTCAGTAAAGAATCAAATTGAATTTATTTCAGAAGTTACACTCCCGGAAACAGCAAAAATTAAAACAGGAGAGACAAGTATTATTCAACTGGGTGTTACTCGTGTTAGACCAATGGTTTCAACTGATCCTGATAACTTTGAAGTTGTGTCAGAGGATGAAACAGTATTAAAAATTAAGGAACTTAATAATGGCACAATTAGTGCAACGGGTATATCTAATGGTAAAACTAATATAGTACTTTCTATTTATAATCTATCTACTATGGAAAAAATTGAAGAGTATGTATGTGATGTAGAGGTAAGTGATAGTTTCAGTGACGAAAAAGAGCTTTCAGAAAAAGAAATTCGCATGGTTGCGGGCAAAAAGCATGAGCTTTACATAAATGAATTGTATAATGGTCTGCCTTATAAGGGAGATATAAAGTGGAGTTCAGCAGATAAAGCAGTTGCAATTGTCAATGATTCTGGTATTATTACGGCGAAATCATTAGGTGAAACAGCAGTTAAGGCTGTTATAGATGATGTTGAATATCAGTGCAGTGTATTTGTAGAATGTCTTTTAGGAGATGTTGATAATAACGGAGAAATTGATGTTTTTGATGCAGTTAAAATCGCAACATATTCAGTAGGAACTACAGATTTAGCAGGACTTTCTCTTGATGCAGCAGATTATGATGACAATGGTGTAGTTGATGTTTTTGATGCTGTCTCTGTTGCAAGAATAACTGTAGGAAAATAAAAATATAAGTAATTTTGCAGGTCATGATGTTAAATCATGACCTGCTTTGTTTTTGATAAAATAACTGTAAATTGTATATATTTATATTTTATACAGATTTTTTTTAACTTCAATGTTTAATATGCCGAAAATGCAAGCAATTCATTTTTCTTATATACTTTTTTATTTTGTTATGCTATAATGTTAGAAGCATGTAAAAATAAAGAAAAAATTGTGAATCCATTTTTACAGGAGGACATAATGTCTAAAACAGAAATTATTCAAATCGGTATCACAACATTGGGCAGTGTAGCTTTACTGCTTTATGGAATGCACATTCTCGGTGCAGGTCTTGAAAAGATATCCGGCGGCAAAATGGAGAAAATTCTTGAGAAGCTTACAAACAACATAATCAAAGCAGTTTTGCTGGGCGCTTTAGTAACAGCTGTAATCCAGAGCTCAGGTGCAACAACAATAATCGTTGTAGGACTTGTTAATTCTGGGATTCTTAGGCTAAATTCAGCAGTTGGAATTATAATGGGCGCTAACATCGGTACAACTGTAACAGGACAAATTTTAAGACTTGGTGATCTTGAAAACAATGCCGCTCTTGGTAATATAATGCAGTTTCTTACACCGAAGTATCTTGCTCCAGTTCTTGCACTTGCCGGAATTGTGATTATTATGGCTTCTAAAAAAGATACTTTAAAAGCTGTCGGTGATATTGGTATGGGCTTGGGCGTCTTGTTTACCGGTATGCTTCAGCTTACAAACTCTGTTGAACCGCTTTCAGAACTTGAAGCTTTCAGAAATCTGTTTGCAAGCCTTGAAAATCCTATTCTCGGTATAATTGCCGGAACAGCGGTTACTGCTCTGCTTCAGAGTTCTTCTGCGTCAGTGGGAATTCTTCAGGCTATTTCAACGACGGGTGTTTTGAAGTTTTCAGCAGCATTCCCTATTATAATGGGACAAAATATCGGAACCTGTTCAACATCTATTATTTCAAGCTTTGGCGCAAGTAAAAATGCCAAGAGAACGGCTATGGTTCATTTCTATTTTAATTTTATAGGAACTGTTTTATTCTTGGCTATTATTTATGCCCTTAAGGCAGCCGGAGTACTTACTTTCTGGAATAATACCATGGATATGGGTTCAATTGCCAATTTCCATACGTTTTTTAATATTATTGTAACTGTTGTGTTTATTCCTTTTCATTCTCTGCTTGAAAAACTTGCGGTTGCAACCATTAGATCTAAAAATAATGATGAAGACGATCTTATTTCAGATTCAGCAGAAAATATGCTTGATCCGAGATTTTTGAAATCTCCTTCATTAGCTATTCAGCATGCTAATAATGCGGTAGCTTACATGGGAAATCTGGCAAAGTATAATTTCAATGCAAGCTGCGGTTTGTATAAAAAGTATGAACAGAAATTCATTGATAAGATAAAAGAATATGAAGATATAATTGATAAAACAGAGGACAAGCTGAATTCGTATCTTGTAAAAATTACTGACTGCGAATTAAATGCTGTTGAGAGTAAGGCAGTTACATCACTTTTGCATTTGATAACTGATTTTGAAAGAATCGGTGATTATTCTTTTAATATTATGGAACGTGCTGAGGTTATGCGTGAAAAGGATATCATGCTGTCTGAAAGTGCAGTAAAAGATCTTGATTTTATTGCTGGAGCAGTTACAGAAATTATTGATATGGCAATAGCGGCAGTGGAATATGACGATTATAAAACTGCAACAGATATTGAACCTCTTGAGGAAACCATTGACCATCTTGAATATGAACTTAAAAACAGGCATATTAACCGCTTGAAAAATGGTAGCTGTGCAATTGACAGAGGTGTTTATTTTCTTGATATGCTGTCAGATATAGAACGCATAGCCGATCATTGTTCTAACGTAGGGGTTCATGTACTGCGCCGTAATCAGACAAAGTACAGTATAAATCATCATGAATATATTGATAATATTCATAAGGGAGAGTCACCGGAGTATATGAATGCGCTGAAAAAATTCAGTGAAAAGTATGCTCTTTCTGAATCCTGACAAAATAAAAGCCGCAGATAAACTGCGGTTTTAATTTTACATCAGTATCCGGTTTCATTGATTATGGATTCATCGCTGTTGATCCACTCAGATACTTCGATGATTTTATATTCATTTTTAGTTTTTCTTACAATAGCCTTTTCAATTCCGGCATTGATGATAAATCTTTTGCACATTAAACATGGTTCGATTTCACCGTCAATTACACCTGTTTTTGCGTCTTTGCACGCAAGATAAATAACAGAGCCTATTAAATCTGACCTTGAGGCTGATATAATGGCATTTTGTTCAGCGTGTACTGAACGGCAAAGCTCATAGCGCTGTCCCTTAGGGATTTTAAGTGTATCCCTTATACAGCTTCCCATGTCTGAACAGTTTAATCTACCTCGGGGAGCACCATTGTATCCGGTTGAAATAATTTCGTCGTTTTTGACGATTATAGCACCGAAGTTTCGTCTGATACAGGTACTGCGTTCAAGAACCGTTTCGGCTATATCAAGGTAATAATTTATTTTATCTCTTCTTTTCAAAGTCATTCCTCCAGAATATTTTTCTTTAATTATATATAATTTTGAGGAATTATGCAATACCTTAAATAAAAAATAAAAGGAAGTATAAATGAAAAATTTAACAAATATAAATACAATAAAAGAGCTTCTTGAAAAATATGGATTTAAGTTTTCAAAAAGTCTTGGGCAAAATTTTCTAATAAATCCTTCGGTTTGTCCCAAAATTGCGGAATTGGGAAAAGCTGAAGAAGGTTATGGAATCCTGGAAATAGGAACAGGTTTTGGAACCCTAACAGCAGAACTTGCCAAAAGAGCAGATAAAGTGACAGCAGTGGAAATCGATAGCAGACTTCTTCCGGTTCTCGAAGAAACTCTAAGCGATTTTAATAATATAAATGTTATCAATGATGATATTATGAAAGTGAATATTAAAGAACTTATTGCCACAGAATTTTCTGGAATGAAAAGGGCTGTATGTGCAAATCTTCCTTATTATATAACGTCGCCTGTTATTATGTATTTGCTTGAAAGTGAAATTGATGTTGATGCCATAACGGTCATGGTTCAAAAAGAAGCGGCTCAGAGATTATGTGCGGAAGTAGGAACAAGAGAAGCAGGAGCAATTACAGCGGCAGTAAGATATTACGGAGAAGCGGAAATGCTTTTTCAGGTTTCAAGGGGAAGCTTTATGCCGGCACCAAATGTGGATTCTGCTGTCATTCAGATACGTCCGGCAGATACAATAAAGCAATTGGTTGAAGATAAAGATATATTTTTTAAGGTAATAAAAAGCGGTTTTTCACAAAGACGGAAAACTATGGCAAATTCACTTTCCTCGCTGCTAGGGATATCAAAAGAGAATTTATATAATATATTTGATGAAATGGGAATTACAAGAACAGTCAGAATAGAACAGCTTTCTATTGAACAATTAGCAGAGTTCTCCAATATACTAAAAAGTCTTATGTAAACGCATAATTTTGAATTTCATTTACTTTTATTCATAAATACCCCGCTTATATATGACATTTATTTTTTTGTCCATGCTATATAATTATATGGAATACTGCAGAAGCAGTAAATAATAATGGCAGGTGTGACAGATGTTAAAAGAAATTATACTTGAGAAAGACAGGCAATGGGGCGGAATATTGTCAGCAGCAGGAACAGCGTTGCTTTCTGCACTGCTTTCGTATTCAACAGCAGACTCATGGGCAGCTTCTGTAAATTGTGCGGCAGCAGCCGCTGCGCCGCCGGTATGTTCGGCAGCTGTTCTTGTGGGGAGCATAGCGGCATATCTTATTTCGGGAACAGTTCTGAAGCAGGGAATGATAATATGTTCGCTGATTCTTATTGTTGCAGGAAAATGGATTATCAGCAACACAGACAGCGGTAAAAATTCAGCCTTTATAGCTATGCTCAGCATGGCGTTTTCTTCAGCAGTCTTTGGTCTGATAATGGAACACAGTGCCGTTAATTTTATAATATATCTGATCGTGTCGGCTGTTATGAGCGCTGCGGCGTATTTTATATATGAATCGTTTGGGATTCTTAAATCAGGAAAGCCGCTTGAATATGATGGAAATGTGGCGGCTTCATTAACCATTGTTTATTTAATTATTATAACTTCTCTCAGCGGTTTATCATTTTTTGTACTTAATATAGGAAGAATTGTATCTTCATTTGCGGTTCTCACTGCCGCCAGAAGATTCAGATATACCGGAGGCTCAGTCTGCGGTATTCTTTCCATGACGGCTGTATTCATATGCTCTTCGGAACTTGGGATACATACAGTATTTTTAGGGATTGCCGGATTTGCAGCCGGCTTTGTTTCTGATTATTGCAGAATTACTTCATCTGCGGTATTTCTTGCAGTAAATTTCTGCGGTCAGCTTATTTTCGGCATGGATGATGCATCTTTCTGTATGCAGGCTGATGCAGTTATTGGCTGTCTGATATTTATGATTTTGCCGGAAAGAATACTTATGAATGGTAATCTTCTTGCAGATAAAATTTCTGAACCAGGCGGCGAGAAACTGGTTAATGCCAGAATGGAATTTGCAGCAGGAGCTTTAGTTGACGTCAGAAAAAATGTTGAGGATATAATAAAGGCTCTTGAAAGTAAATCTGTTTCATACAGCAATGTAGAAAAGGTCAGCGAAAATGTATGCGGAAAATGCCGAAATAAGCTTATTTGCTGGGAAAATAATTTTGAAAGAACAAATGCTGATTTTATAAAGCTTGATAAGCAAAGCAGTCCGGATTCAGAGCATTTTCCTATTGGTCTATCAGAATGCATTCATAAGGATGAAATTGCGGCAGGATTTTCAAGGTGCAGAAAAGAGGAAGCAGTCAGTAAAATGATGGCAGTTCGCTTAAATGAAAGCAGAAGTATACTTTTTTCGCAAATGGAGATTACAGAAAGTATTATTTCTTCAATGTCAGATAGAATGCATTTTAGTTACAGTAAAAATATGACAAAGCTTTTATGCTCATGTCTAGATAAATATAGCTTCAAATACAGTACTGCAATAGCTTATTATAATAAATTCAGTAAACTTATTTTGGAAATATACATATCAAATAAGTTGGATATTAATGCTGAAGAACTTGCTGAACAGGTATCATTTGAAATAAATATACCGCTGGAAGTGTCTGATGTATTTAATTCCGGAAATGAAACCAGAATAAGAATGAACCAGACACCTAAGTATGAAATTGAGTATTGTTCATCACAATACAGTGCTAAAAGCAGTGAACCATCAGGCGATAGCTGCGGATTTTTTTATGATGGATTGGGAAATGCATTTATTTATATTTCAGACGGGATGGGTACAGGAAAACAGGCTGCAGTAGATTCGGCAATTGTATCAAATTTATTTAAACGGCTTATAAAATCCGGCATTGACTGTGAATCAGCATTAAAAATGATAAATTCAATAATGCTTGCAAAGTCAGATGAAGAGAGCTTTGCTACTCTTGATATTTGCAGAATAGACCTTGAAACGGGAGATCTTACAATGTTCAAGACAGGTGCAGCGTCAACAATTATCAGATATGATGATGCAGTTATGATGTTTAATGCTCCGTCTTATCCTATTGGCATTATTCCCGAAATGCAGATTTATACAAAGAAATGCTGTTTCAGCGAAGGGAATACTATTATTATGCTATCTGACGGTGTAGATGAGTCACTTTATCTTTATATTAAGGAACAGCTTTTAAATAATCCTGATCTTGAACAGATTACAGAAAATATTTGTTCAGGGGCAAGAAAAAAAGCGTCGGATATAAATCGCGACGATATAACTGTATCGGGTGTTAGATTAATGCTGAGGGAAAATATTAAACATATGAATTATGCATAAATTTGATAAGGAAATAAAAGTGGTTTTTGACATATTAGACTAAAATGAATAATAAAAACTATATAAATTTTATGAAATTTATTTAAGTTGTTATAAAACCCTTGAATACTTTACTGAATAATGTTAAAATATATGTAATAAGGAGGGATTTTAATGGATTATTATAACTCAGGGAACTTGCCTGATGAATATAAATTCCCGTTGTATTTGTTTTATCAGGGAAAAAATAGTGAAGCTTATAAATTTTTCGGTGCACATACCGAAGAAAAAGATGATGAAGTGTATCACTGCTTCAGAGTCTGGGCTCCGAATGCAAGGAGCGTTTCAGTTGTAGGTGATTTTAATGACTGGGATAAAAATGCTGATACTATGAATCTGATTGCTGACGGAGTCTGGGAGGGATTTATTCCTGAACTTCCTGCGTATTCTTCATATAAATACTGCATTGAGACTCAAAAGGGGAAATTTTTACTGAAAGCAGATCCTTATGCGCCTCACTTTGAAACAAGACCGGGTACAGCTTCTAAATTGTACGACAGCAAGTATGTATGGAGCGATGAAAAGTGGCAGAAAGAAAAGTCTTCAAAAATTATTTATAAGAGTCCGGTCAATGTTTATGAAGTTCATATGGGCTCATGGATGCATGACAATGAAGGAAATGTACTAAGCTATACTCTATTTGCAGAAAAGATAATTCCGTATTTGAAAAAAATGTCCTATACTCATGTTGAACTTATGCCAATAACGGAATATCCGTTTGACGGCTCATGGGGCTATCAGGTTACAGGATATTTTGCGCCGACATCACGTTATGGCACCCCCGATGATTTTAAAAAAATGATAGATATGCTGCATGAAGCTGGAATAGGTATTATTCTTGACTGGGTTCCGGCACATTTTCCAAAAGATGCAAGCGGACTTTATGAATTTGACGGAACCTGCTGCTATGAATATTCAGATGAACGCAAGGGCGAGCATAAAGCTTGGGGTACAAGAGTATTTGACTATGGAAAGGGAGAAGTCTGCTCTTTCCTTATATCAAGTGCAAACTATTGGTTATCAGAATACCATATAGACGGGCTTCGTGTTGACGCTGTTGCTTCAATGCTTTACCTTGATTATGACAGGCGTGACGGAGAGTGGATTCCAAATATTTACGGCGGAAAAGAAAACCTTGAAGCAATTGAATTTTTAAAGCATCTTAATGAAGCTGTTTTCATGAAAAATCCGGATGTTCTGATGATTGCTGAGGAATCAACAGCATGGCCTATGGTTACAAAACCAACAGACATCGGAGGACTTGGCTTTAATTTTAAATGGAATATGGGTTGGATGAATGATATGCTTCATTATATGTCCCTTGATCCAATTTACAGGGCATTTAATCATGATAAACTGACATTTTCATTTTTCTATTGTTTTTCGGAAAATTATGTTTTGCCTATTTCTCATGATGAAGTGGTACATGGAAAATGTTCCATGCTGGAAAAAATGCCGGGAACTTATGAGGAGAAGTTAAGTTCATACAGAGCTTTTCTTGCTTATATGATGGGACATCCGGGGAAGAAGCTTTTGTTTATGGGTCAGGAATTTGCACAGACTATTGAATGGAATTTTGAAACACAATTGGATTGGGAATGCCTGGAAGAAGAAAACCATAAGATGTTTCATCTTTATACTCAGAAGCTTAATAAGTTTTATCTTGATAATGCTCCTTTATGGCAGAATGATGATTCATGGCAGGGATTTAGCTGGATATCTAACGATGATTACCGTCAAAGTGTAATAGCATTCAGACGTTTCGATGATGACGGTGAAGAACTGATTGTTGTTTGCAATTTTGTTCCCGTAGCACGTGAAGATTATAAAATTGGCGTTCCTTATGAAGGTTCGTATAAGCTTGTCTTTAGTTCTGATTCTGCTGAGTTCGGCGGAACAGATTTTACAGAATCTGTTATGGAATCTCAGTCATATCCAATGCATGGATTTGACAACAGTATTTCATTGTCAATAGCTCCTTTGTCGGTTATTTATCTCAAACCGGTTCCGATAAAGAAAATTAAAAGTAATTCTGAAAAAATTAAAAAAACATCTGCTGATACAGATAACAAATAAATTTACCAGTAATTTTATTTATATTACCCGTTTGAGGTAATAGTCAGGAGGATAAAATGTATTTAAAAAAGGAATGTGTTGCAATGCTCCTTGCCGGAGGACAGGGAAGCAGATTATATGCATTAACGCAGGATATGGCAAAACCGGCAGTGCCTTATGGAGGTAAGTACAGATTGATTGATTTTCCGCTTTCAAACTGTACTAATTCAGGAATTGATACAGTAGGTGTTCTTACTCAGTATCAGCCGCTGGTTCTTAATGATTATATCGGCAACGGTCAGCCATGGGATCTTGACAGAAATCATGGCGGAGTTCATGTGCTTCCGCCATATCAGACTTCTCTGGGCGCTTCATGGTATGAGGGTACTGCTAATGCAATATATCAAAATATGAGCTTTATTGAAAGATATGATCCTGAATATGTAATAGTTCTCGGCGGAGATCATATTTATAAAATGGATTATTCTAAAATGGTTGATTTTCATAAAGAAAATAACGCTGACTGTACATTAGCTGTAATCGATGTTTCACTTGAGGAGGCTAAAAGACTTGGTATCATGACCTGCGATCCGGATTATAGAGTTATTGAATTTGCTGAAAAACCCCAGCAGCCTAAATCAACGCTCGCTTCTATGGGAATTTATGTCTTTACCTGGAAGAAGCTTAAAAAGTATCTTATTGAGAATGAGAATGAAAATTCAGGTTCTAAGGATTTTGGTAAGGATATTATTCCTGCAATGCTTGGAAATGATGAAAGACTCTTTGCATATGCATTTGAAGGATACTGGAAAGATGTTGGTACACTTGACAGCTTGTGGGAAGCAAATATGGATCTTTTGAGTCCGAGTGTTCCGCTTGATCTTTATGACAGCAAATGGAAAGTTTATTCAAGAAACAATAATATGCCTCCGCAGTATATAGGAGAAACTGCTGAAGTAGAAAATTCTATGATTTCTGAAGGAAGCACCATACACGGTAAGGTTGATTTTTCGATTATTTTTGCAGGAGCAACAATTGAAGAAGGCGCAACAGTAAATTATAGTATCGTAATGCCAGGAACAGTGATAAAAGCAGGAGCAGTTATAGAATATTCTATAGTCGGTGAAGATTGTGTTGTTCATGAAAACGCTAAAGTAGGGCTTAGTCCTGAAACGGTTGAAAACAGAGATGAATGGGGCATTGCTGTTATAGGACATAATGTTGATATCTCTGAGGGAGCCGAGGTTCTCCCGAAACAGATTATTTCAAAGAATGTTTAAGGGGGAAATGAAAAATGAGTGCTAAGAATAAAGTTCTGGGTCTGATTTTTGCAAGTATGCATGATTCATCAGTTATAGATTTGACAAAGAAAAGAACTATGGGTTCAATACCGTTCGGCGGTCGTTATAGACTTATTGATTTTCCTCTTTCTAATATGGTTAATTCAGGAATAACGGAAGTCGGCGTTATAACAAAATCAAATTATGGTTCTCTGCTTGACCATTTGGGATCAGGTAAGGAATGGGATCTGTCAAGCAAAAACGGCGGATTACACTTGCTTCCTCCTTTTAGTCACGTAGACAGCGGAATGTATCGAGGACGTCTGGAAGCTCTTAATGGTGTTTGGGAATTTATTAACCATTCTGACGCAGAATATGTAGTTATGTCCGATTGTGATATTGCTACAACAATTGACTATAAGGCAGCAATAGATTTTCATAAAGAAACTGATGCTGATATAACAGTAATATATGGCAGATATGCATATGACAGCAATAAAAATCATACTGCAAATGTTCTTGGAATTGACGAGAACGGACGTGTTAATGATGTTATGGTTAATCCTCAGATTTCCGGAGAATGCAGCATTAGCCTTGATATGTTCGTTATAAAGAAAGACTTTTTGAAGAATATCGTTATTACATCAGTCAGCCGTAATCAGTATGATTTTACAAAGGATATACTTCAGGCTAAAAAAGATGAATTTAAGATAATGGGATATGAGCATAAAGGATATTTTTCAAAAATTGATACCATGAATGGGTACTATGAAGCAAATCTTGAGCTGCTTGATACTGAAAAGAGAAATAAACTATTTATCAAAACTGCTCCTATTTACACAAAAATTCGAGATAATGGACCAGCAAAATTTGGTCTTGAATCAGATATTAAAAATTCTCTTATTGCAGATGGCTGTATTATTGAAGGAACAGTAGAAAACTGCGTATTATGCCGAGGTGTTAAAATAGGTAAGGACGCAATTGTAAAGAATAGCGTTATTATGCAGGATACTGTTATAGGCAATAAATGCAGCATAAATTCTGTAATAACAGATAAAAATGTAGAAATTGGTGAAGGAAAGGTTTTGACAGGTTCAAAAACATATCCTATTTATATTGGTAAAAATGCTAAAATATGATTTTTCTGAAAGGACGTAAAAAGATTGAATATATTATTTGCTGCAAGTGAAGCAAACCCGTTTATTGCTTCCGGCGGACTTGCAGATGTACTCGGTTCTCTTCCGGCAGCTATAACAAAAAAAGGAAATGATTGTCGTGTTGTTGTACCTTTGTATAAAGGGATAAAACCACAGCTCAGAGCGTCAATGACATTTCTGACTAATATAACTGTTGATGTATCATGGCGCAAGCAGTACTGCGGAATTTTTACAGCAATATATAACGGTGTTTCATATTATTTTCTTGATAATGAGTATTATTTTGGAAGAGATGGAATATACGGATTCTATGATGACTGCGAGAGATTTGTTTTCTATTCGCGTGCAGTTCTTGAAATGCTGAGGTATATTGATTTTAAACCGGATATAATACACGCTAATGATTGGCAAGCCGCATTGATTCCTGTTTTTTACCAGGTATTTTATAAATATCAGCAAGGTTATGAAAATATTAAGAATGTATTTACTATTCATAATATACAGTATCAGGGAAATTATGGCAGAGAAATTCTAAATGAAGTTATGGGAATCCCAATGTATCATATGAGTCTTCTTGAATATGATGGTTCAGTAAATATGATGAAGGGCGCCATTGAAACTGCTGATAAGGTTACAACAGTTAGTCCAAGCTATGCATGGGAAATTCTCGATCCGTGGTATTCATATGGTATGGACCGTGCTTTATTGCCAAATCAGCATAAACTTAGCGGTATTTTAAATGGAATTGATGTTGAGGGATACAATGCTGAAACTGATTCTGTTATACCGAAGAATTATACATCAAAAAGCATAACAGGCAAGAAGGTATGTAAAGCAAAGCTTCTCGAAGAGCTTGGCTTGCAGGAAGGAAATGAGCCTCTTATCGGAATTGTAACAAGGTTTGTATCACATAAGGGCATTGATCTGATAAGATATGTCTTTGAGGATATGATAAAGGCAGGATTTAAGTTTGCTATTCTTGGCAGCGGTGAAAAGATTTATGAGGATTTCTTTAAGGAAATGGAATGGAGATATAAAGATAAAGTTAGCGTAACTCTTGGCTTTGTTCCTGAACTTTCAAGAAAAATCTATGCTGGCGCTGATATGTTTCTGATGCCGTCGCAGAGTGAACCTTGCGGGCTTGCTCAGATGATAGCAATGAGATATGGAACGCTTCCAATTGTCCGTGAAACAGGAGGTCTGCGTGATACTGTAAGAGATTGCGGAGGAGAAAACGGAAATGGATTTACGTTTAAAACATACAACGCACACGATATGCTTGATGCATGTATGCGTGCAAAAGCGCTGTATGAAGATAAACGCAAATGGAATAAATTTATAAAGCGAGATATGGAAGAAGATTTCAGTTGGGGAAATTCTGCTGAGCTTTATATCAAATTGTATAATGAATTAATTAAAAATAAGTAAATTTAAAGCCGTTCGATAGTTTTATCAGACGGCTTTAAATATAAGATAAGGAACGGTGTTGATTAACGGTTCCTTGTTTTTATTCATATATTATATTGGGAGAGTTAAACGGGAAAGAATCAAAGAATATTAAAGTGTTCAAGAAGTATCTTTGTTCCAAGAATAATTAGGATAATGCCGCCGGCAATTTCAGCTTTTGATTTATATTTTGTACCAAAAACACTGCCGATTTTTAATCCGAAAGCCGAAATTATAAATGTTACTATTCCAATGCATGATACAGCAAAAACAATATTGACATTTAAAAATGCAAGTGAAATACCTACAGCAAGAGCATCAATGCTTGTGGCTATGGCAAGAAGCAGCATTGATTTAAATGAAAGAGAACTGTCCGATTTTTCTTCATCTTTGGAAAGTGCTTCTTTAATCATATTCAGACCTATAAAGAGCAAAAGTATAAATGCAATCCAATGGCTGAAGCCGGTTATTTTATCTTTAAATTGACTTCCGAGGAAGTATCCGATCAGTGGCATAAGGGCTTGAAATCCGCCGAACCATAGACCGACTATTGCAGAATCTGTGATATAGTATTTTTTCATTGCAAGTCCTTTGCAGATTGAAACTGCAAAAGCATCCATTGCCAGTCCGACTGACAAAATAAAAAGTGAAACAAGGCTCATATACATCTCCATTCTGCTGAAAAATCAGCTTTTCTAACAAAAAGACTCATGGATAATAACTTTAAACGTCATTATCCATGAGTCTCGTTTTTTAAAGCAATACCAGAATATACACATTATGTTGATATTGCTGCGCTTGGACGCTAACTACTCCCTCAAAGATGAAAATATTATAACATAGTGAATAAAAAAAGTCAAGCATTTTTTAGAATTAAAAAAATATCATAAGGAATTTTTTTAAATTTATCTTAATTTACTTTACATATCATGGATTTTAGTGTAAAATAATAAAAGAATATTTTGAGAGGTGTAAAAATGGAACCTAAATATAAAAGAATACTTTTGAAGTTAAGCGGCGAAGCTCTTGCCGGAGAAAAGAAATTCGGGCTTGATTATGGTATCATTGGAAATATCTGTGAAAGTATTAAGAAGTGTGCAGAAGCAAATGTTGAAATTGGTATTGTAGTCGGAGGCGGAAACTTTTGGCGAGGACGCTCCAGCGGCGGTATGGACAGAACAAGAGCAGATCATATGGGAATGCTTGCTACAACAATAAATGCACTTGCCATAGCCGATGTACTTGAATCTATGGATATTGATGTCAGGGTTCAGACTGCAATTACAATGCAGCAGGTAGCAGAGCCTTATATAAGACTAAAGGCTATGTCACATCTTAAAAAAGGCAGAATAGTAATTTTCGGATGCGGTACCGGAAATCCGTTTTTCTCTACAGATACAGCCGCTGCATTACGTGCGGTTGAAATTGAAGCTGATATATTTTTTAAGGCAACAATGGTTGACGGCGTTTATGATAAGGATCCCAATAAATTTGATGACGCTAAAAAATATGATGAACTTACATTCAGTGAAGTTTTAAGCCAAGACCTTGGTGTAATGGACAGTACAGCTGCTACTATGTGCCGTGATAATGGAATGGGACTGCTTGTTTTTGATCTGAGCAATCCTGATAATATTTACGATGCTGTAATGGGTAAAAATATTGGTACAATAATTAAGGAGAATTAATATGAATGAACAGATGAAAAATGCTGAATCTAAAATGAATAAATCAGTAGAAAGACTTAAAAGTGAATTTGCTTCTATTAGGGCAGGAAGAGCAAATCCGGCTGTTCTTGATAAAGCAATGGTTGATTACTACGGAACACCTACTCCAATAAATCAGATGGCTGCAGTTTCAGTAGCTGAAGCAAGAATTCTTGTTATTCAGCCATGGGATATTTCTACACTAAAGGCTATTGAAAAGGCAATTATAACATCTGATATAGGAATTACACCTACTAATGATGGTAAGGTAATCAGACTGGTTTTCCCTCAGCCTACCGAAGACAGGCGTAAGGAGCTTTGCAAAGAAATAAAGAAATATGGTGAAGAAACTAAAATTTCTATAAGAAGCGTTCGCCGTGATACTATTGAAAAGTTTAAATCCATGAAAAAAGATGGAGAAATTACTGAAGACGATTTAAAGAATCTTGAAAAAGAGATTCAGAATATGACAGATAAACACTGTAAAAATATTGATTCACTAGTTTCTGAAAAGGAAAATGAGGTAATGAGTCTTTAATTTAAGGAGTGTTTAATGGCTTTATTTAAAAGAAAAAACACAGATAGTAATTTACCGGATATTCTGCCTGAGCATATTGCCTTTATCATGGACGGTAACGGAAGATGGGCTAAAAAGCGTGGTATGCCAAGAAAATTTGGGCATAGAGAAGGCGCAAAGAATTTTAAGCGTATCACTCAGTACTGTAAGGATATTGGGATAAAGAATGTTACTTTTTATGCATTTTCTACCGAAAACTGGAAAAGACCTAAAGATGAGGTTGAGGCTATAATAGAACTGTTTCGGGAATATATAGTTGATGTACGTAATTATATAGGTGAAGAAGTAAGAGTTTTATTTTTAGGCGATAAAAAGATTTTTGACGATGATCTTCAGAAAAAAATGAATGATCTTGAAGAAGATACTAAAGAATACAGTAAAATGACTATGCTTCTTGCCATTAATTATGGGGGAAGGGATGAAATTGTTCACGCTTCAAAGATACTTGCGGAAAAAGTAAGAAAAAATGAAATTGAATCCGAAGATATTGATGAAGTTATGTTTCAAAAGTACCTTTATACTGCAGATGTTCCGGATGTGGATCTTATGATTCGTCCAAGCGGGGAAGTGAGGTTATCTAATTTTCTTATATGGCAGTCAGCATATGCTGAGTTTTACTTTACGGATGTATTATGGCCTGATTTTTCAGAAAAGGAACTAAATAAAGCTCTTGCAGATTTTTCCCGTCGTTCCAGACGATTCGGAGGTGTTTAAATGGTAATTAGACTTGTATCTGCGTTTGTCGGAGCAGTTATTGCCGTCATAATTCTGATTTTTCATAATACAGTTGCTCTGAATATTGCAATAGGAATTATTTCAGTTATTATGATGTATGAACTTTTGAAAGCAGCAAGGTGCATAAAATTTCGTTTAACCTGCATTCCTGCATTTATTTTTGTAGGCATAAGTCCATTTTTTATTACAGGCAAGTTGACGGCGTATAGAAATATTATCTTGATTGCAGTTATACTATTTATTTTTGCAACTTATATAATTCAACATAAAACACTTAAATATTTTCGTTTGATGTTTATTATTTCTGCTATGCTTTTGATTAGTATGTCTATGGGATGTCTTATTGCTTTAAATTCAGCAAGCAGCGTTCATGGACTTATGTATCTGATTATGGGGTTGTGCGGAGCATGGCTTGCTGATTCCGGAGCATATTTTGCAGGCACTTTTCTTGGTAAAAGAAAGCTATGCCCCGAAGTTAGTCCCAAAAAGACAGTAGAAGGTTTTATTGGTGGAATAGTTGTAACAGGTCTGCTATTTATGCTGATAAATTTTGCTTATTCAAAAATTCTTCCGTCAGTTTCTGATAATTCTGTTGAAATTAATTATCTTGCAGTAGGTTTAATAGGAATGATTCTTGCTGTTGTAGGAACAATAGGTGATCTTTCCGCATCTGTACTGAAAAGACAGTGCGGCATCAAGGATTACGGAAACATTATGCCTGGTCATGGAGGCCTTATGGACAGATTTGACAGTGTTATATTTGTAGCGCCATGTCTCTTTGCACTTTTACAGGTTTTTAGTATATACAAATAATTACAGGGGCTATTCAGCCCCTTTTTTCAAAAATTATTGAAAGGATGGCATTATGCCGGAAAAACGGCATATAATAACATGAATAAAGTAAAAAACATTTCTATTCTTGGTTCTACAGGTTCAATTGGAACTCAGGCTCTTGAAGTTGCTAAAATGTATAATTTGAATATAAAGGCGTTGGCGGCTAATAGTAATGCAGAACTTCTTGCAAAGCAGTGTAAGGAATTTAATGCAGAATGTGTATGTATCTATGATGATAAGTATTATAAAGAATTAAAAAGCCTCTTATTTGGACAAAATGTAAAAATTCTTACCGGAATGGAAGGCTTGTGTGAAATTGCCTCAGATAACAGCATAGATATTTTGCTTAATTCTGTTGTAGGTATGGTAGGCCTTCTTCCTACACTTAAGGCAATAGAAAATAAGACGGATATAGCGCTTGCAAATAAAGAAACACTTGTTGCAGGCGGAAATCTTGTAATGGAGCTTGCTGCTAAGAATGGTGTTAATATTTTTCCGGTGGATAGTGAACATTCTGCGATTTTTCAGTGCTTGCAGGGAAATAAGCGTTCTCAGCTGAAAAAAATAATTCTTACGGCATCAGGCGGTCCGTTTTTCGGTAAGAAATTATCTGATTTAGAAAACGTAACTGTTAATGAAGCTTTGGCACATCCAAACTGGAGTATGGGAAACAAAATTACCATAGATTCATCTACCCTTATGAATAAAGGCCTGGAATTTATCGAGGCAAAATGGCTTTTTGATTTGACTCCTGAACAGATAGAAATTGTTGTACATCGCCAGAGTGTTGTCCATTCAGCAGTAGAATATGATGATAATTCAGTAATAGCGCAGATGGGTGTTCCGGATATGAAAATACCAATACAGTATGCCATTTTGTATCCTGACAGGCTTAAATGCAGCTGTAAAGCATTAAGTCTGACTGATTATGGAACCTTGACTTTTGAAAAGCCGGACTTTGAAACTTTTAAATGTCTTACAGCGTGCATTGAGGCGATAAAACGAGGCGGAGCCTACCCCTGTATTGTCAATGGTGCAAATGAAGAAGCCGTAGGACATTTTCTTAACGGTAAAATAAAGTTTTTAGAGATAGGTGAGCTTGTAAGTAATGTATTAGATAAATTTTCTTATAGTGAGATTGTCACATATGAAGACGTGATAAATTGGGATAAAGAAGCAAGGGATTATGTTAACAGAATGATTTAACATGGCAGTTTTTGTGCTGTCGGAATGGAGATTTATATGCATAGTATTTTAAAAATTTTACTGGCCATAGTAATATTTGGTGTACTTATTTTTATCCATGAGTTTGGTCATTTTATGGTTGCAAAGCTTTGCGGAATAAAGGTTAATAAATTTGCTCTTGGTATGGGTCCATGCATTTTCAGAAAGACAAAGGGAGAAACAGAGTATTCGGTTCGGATTTTACCAATAGGCGGATTCTGCTCAATGGAGGGCGAGGACGAAGAAAGTGATAATGAAGGTGCATTTGGAAGTAAGCCTGTCTGGAAAAGGATTCTCGTTGTTGCAGCAGGTGCATTTATGAATATATTACTTGGTTTTATTCTTGTAGTAGTTACTACCTGTATGCTTACAAGAATACCGGTTATGAAAATATCAGGGTTTGATACAACCGGAGAAAATGAGGGTAAAATAGTTGCCTCAAGTTATGAAACCGGACTTTGTGTTGACGATGAGATATTGGAAGTTGATGGAATGCGTATTTTTACGGATTCAGATCTTCTATATAAATTAAGTTCAACTGATAAGGATACTCTTGATCTGATAGTAAAAAGAGATGGAAAAAAAGTAGAACTTAAAAATGTTGCTTTTCTGAATAAAGAAACTAAAGATATCGTTGATTTTAGTTTATATGGTATGGATAAAAATCCTATAAGCGTATTATCATATTCGTTTAGGGAAACTGCATCAACAGCCCGCCTGATATGGATTTCTGTTGTTGATCTAATAAGCGGAGAATATGGTTTTCATGATCTGTCCGGACCGGTAGGGCTTGTAAATGCAATAGGCGACGCAGCTGAAACCGGTCGAAATATTAAAGAAAATATATATTCAGTTTTAAGTTTAACAATATTCATCACAATAAATTTGGGTATATTCAATCTTTTACCTATTCCGGGATTAGACGGAGGCAGACTGATTTTTCTTTTTATAGAAGCCATCAGAAGGAAACCAGTTAAACCTGAACATGAAGGTGTGATTCACCTAATTGGAATGGCGCTGCTTATGCTATTAATTATTGCTGTTACATTTGGCGATGTTTTTAAACTGTTAGGTTAGTGTTCAGAATGGAGATTTATTATGAGAAATGTTAAGACCGTAAAGGTAGGAAATAATGTTTTAAATGGTAAAAAAATATATATTCAGTCAATGCTAAATAAGCGTTCGGATGATATTAAGGGAAATATAGAACAGGCTATAGAACTTGAAAAGGCTGGTTGTGATATTGTAAGGGCAGCAATTCCAGATATGGAAGCAATCAAGCTGATACCGGCCATAAAGGAAAAGGTTAAAATCCCCCTCGTTGCAGATATACATTTTGACTATCGGCTCGCTTTGGCGGCAGCAGACGCAGGAATTGATAAAATAAGAATTAATCCTGGGAATATAGGAGATATGGACCGTGTAAAGCAGGTTGCTGTTACTTGTGCAAATAAAAATATACCAATAAGAATAGGAGTTAATTCTGGTTCGCTGGAAAAAGAAATACTTGAAAGATACGGTGCACCTACTCCGGAAGCTCTTGTAGAAAGTGCTTTAGGACATGTGAAGCTGCTTGAACGTTTTGATTTTGACAGTATTGTTATTTCTATTAAATCATCAAATGTAAAAAATATGATTGACAGCTACCGCCTTGCAGCTTTAAAGTGCAGCTATCCGCTGCATTTGGGAGTTACCGAAGCGGGTACTGAACGTATGGGTATTATCAAGTCTTCAGCTGGAATCGGTTCACTGCTATGTGATGAAATAGGCGAAACAATAAGGGTATCGCTGACCGGAGACCCAGTAAGTGAGGTTTATGCAGCAAAGGATATTTTAAAGGCAGTTGGGAAAGGCAGCGGAGTTGAAATAATTTCTTGCCCTACCTGCGGAAGAACAAGAATAGACCTTGTAAAGGCAGCAAAACTGGTAGAAGATGCGGTAAAGGATATTGACAAAAACATTAAGGTGGCAATTATGGGATGCGTTGTCAATGGTCCGGGAGAAGCTAAAGAAGCAGACATTGGAATTGCTGGCGGAGATAAATGTGCTGTTTTGTTTAAAAAAGGTGAAATTATAAAAAAGATAAATGAGGAAGATATACTTCCTGAGCTTATGAAGGAAATTGAAAAACTGTAGGAGTTATTATGAAAGAAATTAACCTCGGAGAATTTCTCGCTGAATATACAATGGAAATTCCTGAAACAGTTAAAAGCGGACAGATTTATAAACTTACATACTCTGCTTCTCATACAGAAATTGCTTTTTATGTAAGATTTAATAATATTGTTCCTTATAGTGATACGGAAAGCTTTGAAGAGCATTTGGAAAGGCTTTTTAATATAGACAAAATTAATCTTTATTGTAAGTATTCTCCTGATATGTTTTCCATTTCTTATTACAATGATCTTGTATCAAAACTTAAGCGTAAACTTGCAGTTGTTAACGGTTTTTTGGATAATTCAAAGCCGGAATATGAAGACGGTATTATTAAAATAGAGCTTAAAAACGGAGGTTATGATCTTCTTGTAAGGGCAAATTTTTGCGGTGAACTTTCAAAATTAATTTATGATGAATTTAATTTAAATATTAAAATTGAACTTACTGGAGAACATAATGTGAATCCGCTTGAGCACGGCAGACTAATTGAAGAGGCAAATGCTGCTATAAATGTGCGGAATGAACTTTCTGTTCCTGTTCCGGAAAAAACAGAAAATTATTATGAAGAATTGCCCTATGAGCCTGAAAATACTGGATATAATGATAAAGCATCAGCAATATCTGAAGTTGATTTATCTGGTATGAAACTGGAAGTAATAACTGATTCTGCTGAACAGATAATCGGAAAAAAAATAAGAGGAGCAATTGAATCAATTGATTCAGCAGTAAAGAATCTTGACCGATTCGTGGTTATTTGTGCTGATATTTTTGATGTGGCTGAATCAAGAACTACAAGAAACGGGAAAATTATTTATACATATTATATTACTGATTATACTGGTTCAATTATAATGAAATTCTTTTTTGATCCGCAAAAAGGAGAATTTCCGGAAGGCAGGCTAAAAAAAGGCACAACTATAATTGCGTCTGGAAAAATAGAATATGATGATTTTTCAAAAGATATTACTATAAAGCCAAATTCAGTTGTAGTTGTCAAGAAAGAGCAGCGTATGGATCATTCAGATAAGAAGCGTGTAGAGCTTCATATGCATACCTCCATGTCTGCAATGGATGCTGTTACAGATGTTTCAGATCTTATAAAACGGGCGCATTCCTGGGGACATAAGGCTATTGCTATAACAGATCATGGTGTTGTACAGGCTTATCCTGATGCAATGAATGCTTCAGCTGGACTTGATGACTTTAAGGTTATTTATGGCTGTGAGGCATATGTTGTAAATGATATTAATCCTTTAAAAATAATCAGTGCGGATGATAAAAGAAGCGTTAACGATGAGATAATCATATATGATGTGGAAACGACTGGATTAAATGTCGAAAAAGAACGTCTTACTGAGATTGGTGCTGTTAAAATGAAAAATATGAGAATCATAGACAGCTTCAATATTATGGTGAATCCTGAAAAGAAAATACCTGAGAAGATTATTGAACTTACCGGAATTACTGATGCAATGGTTGCCAATGCCCCTAAGGAAAAGGAAGCTTTAGAAGAATTTATGAAATTCTGCGGTGAAAATCCTGTTCTTGTTGCTCATAATAACCGCTTTGATAATTCATTTATTAACGCTGTGTGTGACCGTCATAACATAAAATTTGATTATACAAGTATCGACAGTCTGGTATTATGCAGAGCAATGATCCCAGAACTGGGAAAGCATAAGCTTGATACTGTTGCTAAATATTTAAAGCTTGGAAAATTTGAACATCATAGGGCTAGTGATGATGCTAAAATACTTGCTAAAATTTTTGCAGCGCTTATGAACAGACTAATAAAAGAGAACGATGTTCAGGTACTTGGAGAGCTTAATACTAAAGTTAATAAAATAAATGTTAAAAAGCTCAAATCCTATCACCAGATTATTCTCGTAAGAAATAGCGTTGGTCTGAAAAATCTTTATAAGCTGATTTCATCGAGTCAGCTTGAATACTTTTACAAGAAGCCTCTTATACCCAAATCAGAACTTATCAGACATCGTGAAGGTCTTATTTTCGGAAGCGCCTGTGAAGCAGGTGAACTTTTCAGCGCAATATTGGATAAAGAACCTGAAGGTAAGATAGAAGAATTAGCTAAGTTCTACGATTATTTAGAAATTCAGCCTATAATGAATAATGAATTTTTGATAAGGAACGGTGTTGTTGATTCCAAAAAAGAACTTGAAGATTTAAATAAAAAAATAGTAGAACTGGGGGACAAGCTCAGTATTCCAGTTTGTGCAACCTGCGATGTACATTTTATGGATGAGGAAGATAGTATTTTCCGAAAAATTTTAATGAGCGGTAATGGATTTAAAGACGCTGAAATGCAGCCGCCGCTTTATTTGAGAACTACTGAAGAGATGCTGCGGGAATTTGAATACCTTGGAAAAGAAAAGGCATATGAAGTGGTTGTAGAAAATACAAACATGATTGCGGATTGGGTTGAAGAGGTTAGACCTATACCAAAGGGAACATTTACACCTGATCTTCCCGGCGCTCAGGAAGATCTTGTAAGAATTACAAATGAAAGAGCAAAAAGTATTTATGGTGATCCTCTTCCGGAATTAGTTGAAAAGAGGCTTAACAGAGAATTAGAATCTATTATAAAGCATGGATTTTCAGTGCTCTACATCATTGCCCAAAAGCTTGTATGGAATTCAGAGGAAAACGGTTATCTTGTTGGTTCAAGAGGTTCTGTTGGCTCTTCATTTGTAGCTTCAATGGCAGGTATCTCTGAGGTGAATCCGCTTGCTCCGCATTATGTTTGTCCGGATTGCAAATACAGCGAGTTTATAACAGACGGAAGTACAGGCTCTGGATTTGATCTTCCGCAAAAGAACTGTCCTAAATGCGGAGCTGATATGAGGCGTGACGGGCATGATATTCCTTTTGAAACATTTTTGGGCTTTGACGGTGATAAGGCTCCTGATATTGATCTTAATTTTTCCGGAGAATATCAGGGAAGCGCTCATAGATATACTGAAGAACTTTTCGGACCTAAGAATGTGTTTAAGGCAGGCACCATAAGTGGTGTGCAATCTAAAACAGCTTTCGGATATGCTAAACATTATCTTGAAGAATCAGGAAGAACTGCAAATCCGGCAGAGGAAAACCGTTTGTCCATTGGATGTACAGGTGTTAAGCGAACTACCGGACAGCATCCAGGAGGAATGGTAGTTGTGCCTTCAGATTACGAGGTTTACGATTTTACACCGATACAGCATCCAGCAGAATCTGAGGATTCTGATATTGTAACAACTCATTTTGATTTCCATTCACTCCATGATACTATATTGAAGCTTGATGAACTGGGTCACGTTGTTCCGACACTTTATAAGCATCTTGAAGATATGACTGGAATAGCTATCAAAGATGTTCCGACTTCTGATCCGGACGTTATAAAAATGTGCACATCTTCTGAAGTACTGGGGGTTACGCCTGATGAAATATATTGTCAAACTGGCAGTCTTGGAATACCTGAAATGGGTACAGGATTTACGATTCAAATGCTGATTGATGCAAAGCCGACTAAATTCAGCGATTTTCTGCAAATTTCAGGTTTGTCTCATGGTACAGATGTTTGGCTTGGAAATGCAAAGGATCTCATAGATGAGGGAATATGTACTATCTCGGACGTTATCGGTACAAGAGATAGTATCATGACATATTTGCTTTACAAGGGAGTAGAACCCAAAATGGCATTTAATATAATGGAGTTTACACGAAAGGGAAAAGCACCTAAATTTTTTACTCCTGAAATAGTAGAAATGCTTAAAGAACATGATGTACCCCAATGGTATATTGACAGTTGCCTTAAAATAAAATATATGTTTCCGAAAGCCCATGCAGCAGCATATGTTATTGCTGCAATAAAGCTGGGGTGGTTCAAGCTTTATAAGCCGTTGGAATTTTATGCTACATATTTTACTACAAGAGGGTCTGATTTTGATGTTGAGACTGTTTCCAAAGGAATTGGTGCAGTAAGAAATAAGATTGAAGAACTCAAAAGCAAGGGAAATGAAAAGAGCGTAAAGGAAAAGGATACGTTTGATCTTATGCTCATTATAAATGAAATGATGTCAAGAGGATATAATTTTTTACCGGTAGATATTTATAAGTCACACGCTACTAAATATGTGATAGAGGACGGTAAAATCCGTATACCTTTTGGAGCTTTGTCCGGTGTTGGTGAAAATGCGGCAATTAAGCTTTATGAGGCTGCTCAGAAAAAGGATTATATTTCTATTGAGGAATTACAGAATAAAAGCGGCGCGTCAAAAACAACAATTGAAATGCTTGAAAGTATGGGGGCTTTAGGCAATCTGCCTAAAACAAGCCAGATGACTCTTTTTTAACTTGACTTCCTTTGAATAACATGTTATCATGTTAGCATACTAAAGTAAACAAGGAGAAAATAATGAAAATAAATGATTTAATCACTCCGGAAGGAACTAAAGACCTTCTCTTTAATGAATGTATAACAAGACAGAATATAGAAAACAAAATTCATGCAATTTTTAAGTCAGGCGGTTATTCTGAGCTTATAACTCCATGTATTGAATTTTATGATGTGTTTACACATAATTCAAGTCATTTTTCACAGGAAAAGCTGTTTAAATTGATGGATTGCAAGGGGAGAATCTTAGTTTTGCGTCCAGATAATACAGTTCCTATTGCAAGAATTGTTGCTACAAGGCTTAAGGATGCTGTACTTCCTATGAGGCTTTATTATAATCAGTGTGTGTTCAACATGGCACCGTCTTTGAAAGGTAAATCAGCACAGGTAGTGCAGACCGGTATAGAACTTATTGGATCATCTTCAAAAATGGCTGACCTTGAAGTTATTTCTACTGCAATAAATGTATTATCTTCCTGCGGAAACGGAGATTATTCCCTTGAAATCGGGGATATAAGATTTTTCCAGGAGCTTGTCAGAAAGCTTGAAGTTAGTGATGAAGAAAAGGAAACCATTAGAAATTATATTAAAGCCAAGAACTATCCTGCGCTGAATGATTTCCTTGATAATATAGGTGATAATCAGGTTATTCAGGCTCTGAAACGTCTTCCAGGACTTTTTGGAGGTGAGGAAGTTTTTGGAAAAGCTTCTCAGCTGTTTTCTGACGAAAAGATTGATACGATTTTGTCAGACCTGAAGGAATTATATAATAAAATTTCTAAGATTGCAGGAAAGGGTAAAATCACTGTTGATCTTGGAATGGTAAATAAAACGGATTACTATACAGGAGTTATAATCCGAGGATATCTTGAAGGATACGGAGAAGAAGTGCTTTCAGGAGGACGTTATGATAAGCTTATAGCTGATTTCGGATATGATATACCCGCTACCGGTTTTGCGGTTAATGTTGATGCTGTAATGTCAGTTGAAATGAAAAAAAATTCATTAACAGATAAAAGTATTGATGCAATAATCTATGCTGAAAATGGATTTGAAATTGAAGCTTTGCATGCAGCAAACAAGCTGCGTCAGGAGGGGAGTACAGCTGAACTTTCATTGTTTGAAACTCTTGAAGAAACTATTGCATATGCAAAGGCAAAGAATATTGCTAAAATTATAAAAGTCAATGAAATTGTTACGGAGGTAGAATAAATGTCAAAACCGATTAGAATTGCCCTGACAAAGGGACGCCTTGAAAAGGATACTATTGGATTGCTGGAAAAATCGGGTTTTGATTGCACTGCTGTAAGGGAAAAGGGCAGAAAGCTTATACTTCCGATTAAAGATATCAACGCTGAAGTTGTGCTGGCAAAGGCAAATGACGTTATAACTTATGTAGAGCACGGAGTTTGTGACATAGGCATCGTGGGTAAGGATACAATCATGGAAATGAGCGGAAAGTTTTTTGAAATGGTTGATCTTGGATTCGGTAGGTGTAAATTTGCTCTTGCAGTAAAAAAGGGAACAGATTTTTATGCAGGATACGGAGTAAAAACAATTGCTACAAAATATCCTAATATTACAAGGAATTATTTCGAAAGCAAGGGTATGGATGTAGATATTGTAAAAATAGAAGGTTCTGTTGAACTTGCTCCGCTTTTAGAACTCTCAAATGGTATTGTAGATATTGTAGAAACAGGAACAACATTAAAAGAAAACGGACTGGAAGTTATCGAAGATATTGCTCCAATATCAGCAAGGCTTATTGTGAATACCGTAAGTATGAAACTCAGACAAAAAGAAATCGAAAACTTAATAAAAATTATAGAGGAGAATTTGCAGTTATGTTAAAGAAGATTTTTGCTAATGGAAATGATGAATTTGATTTTCTTGAAAGCCTTAAAAAAAGAAGCGGAGAAACTGATAAGCAGGTAACTCAGATTGTTAATGAAATAATTGATAATGTTAAGGCAAATGGTGATAAAGCTGTTAATAACTATACATTAAAATTTGACGGAAGCTTACCAGAATACTATGAAGTTCCTCAGGATGTAATAAATGATGCACTTGAAGAAGCTGACGAAAATTATGTAAATGCGCTTTTAAATGCTATGGAAAATATTGCAGATTTTCATAATCGCCAAAGACAGCAGGGATTTACTGACTGCAAAGAGAACGGTGTCATGTTGGGACAGCGTGTAAGAGGACTTGAAAGAGTTGGTTTATATGTACCAGGTGGAACAGCTGCTTATCCTTCAAGCGTTCTAATGAATGCCATTCCAGCAAAAATTGCTGGAGTAAAAGAAATAATTATGGTGACTCCTCCGCTTAAGGATGGAACTCCTAATAAGGATATACTTGTTGCTGCAGCGGTTTGCGGAGTGGACAGAGTATTTCTTACTGGAGGAGCTCAGGCTATTGCAGCTTTAGCTTATGGTACAGAATCAATTCCAAAGGTAGATAAAATTGTAGGACCAGGTAATATTTTTGTTGCAACTGCTAAAAAGCTTCTTTATGGACAGGTAGACATTGATATGATTGCAGGTCCGAGTGAAATTCTTGTGATGGCAGATGAAACAGCTGATCCTAAATTTATAGCTGCTGACCTCATGTCTCAGGCTGAACACGATAAGTTGGCGTCTGCTATTCTGCTGACAACCAGCGAAGAAATTGCTGATAAGGTAAATGAGGAAATCAAGCGACAGATACAGTATCTGTCACGTAAGGAAATTATAGAGAATTCCCTTAATAACTATGGAGTGATAATTGTATGTGATTGTCCTCACTGTGCTGTTGAGCTTGCCAATGCAATAGCGCCTGAGCACCTTGAAGTTTTAATGAAAAATGCTACTGAATATATCGGCAAGCTTGATAATGCTGGTTCTGTTTTTCTTGGACAATATGCATCAGAACCGCTTGGTGATTATTATGCAGGACCAAATCATGTGCTGCCTACAAGCGGTACAGCACGCTTCTTCTCACCGCTTTCAGTGGCAAGCTTTATAAAGCGTTCAAGCTATATTTATTATACTGAAGAAGCTCTCAGAGAAGCAAAAGATGACATTGTTCTAATTGCTGAAAAAGAGGGTCTTACAGCTCATGCCAATGCAATAAAGGTTAGATTTGAATAAGGTTTAGGAGTGAACACTAATGTCTGATGATGTTTTATGGGAAAAGAATATAAGAAAGGTTGTACCGTATACTCCAGGAGAACAGCCTAAAGAAAAAAATATAATTAAGCTTAATACTAATGAAAATCCATATCCGCCATGCAAAGGTGTAAAAAGTGTTTTGGATGCATTTAATTGTGATGATATGAGACTTTATCCTGATACAGGATCTGATGTACTTGTAACAGAACTTGCAAAAAAATACAAGGTAAGTAAATCAAATATTTTTGTCGGTGTTGGTTCAGACGATGTAATTTCAATGGCGTTTATGACTTTCTTTAATTCGGAAAAACCTATACTTTTTCCGGACATTACATATTCGTTTTATGACGTATGGGCATCAGTTTATCGAATTCCGTATGAAACAAAGCCTCTTGATGATAATTTCAGAATTAATCCTGAAGACTACAAGACTGCAAACGGAGGTATAATATTTCCAAATCCGAATGCACCAACGGGAGTTTTAGAAAGTACAGACATTATTGAAGATATTGTTAAATCAAATCCTTCATCAGTGGTTATAATTGATGAAGCATATATTGACTTTGGCGGAGAAAGCTGTATGCCTTTGATAAATAAATATGATAATCTTTTGGTTGTACAAACTTTTTCTAAATCCAGATCAATGGCAGGTATGAGAATAGGTTTTGCAGTTGGAAGTGAGAAGCTTATAAAGTATTTAAATGATGTAAAGTTTTCTGTAAATTCTTATACAATGAATCATATTACCCAAATTTGCGGAGCTGAATCTGTTAAGGATGATGAGTATTTTAATAAAACATTAAATTGCATAATAGAAACCAGAGAAAAAACTAAAAAGCAACTTACTGAACTTGGTTTTATTTTTCCGGATTCAAAAAGTAATTTTATATTTGCAAGTCATAATGAAGTACCTGCAAAATACATTTTTAATGAGCTAAAAAAGAAAAAAATATATGTAAGGTATTGGGATAAGGATAAAATAAATAATTATCTTAGAATAACAGTTGGTACTGACGGGGAAATGAATACCTTGATTGAAGCTCTTAGAGAAATCCTCCTGAAAGGAAGAAATTTATGAGAAAGGCAAAAATAAGCCGCAAGACACGAGAAACAGATATAACTGCTGAGGTTATATTTGATGGAAAAGGAATTGCTCAGATAGAAACAGGCATAGGTTTTTTTGACCATATGCTGACTGCTCTTTCTGTTCACAGCGGTATAAGTATATCACTGAAATGTATAGGTGACTTGAATGTTGACTGTCATCATTCAGTTGAAGATACCGGAATAGTACTTGGACAAGCTTTTAATGAGGCTTTAAAGGATAAGTCAGGGATAGAACGATATGGTTCAGCTTATATACCTATGGATGAAGCACTGGGATTTTGTTCTTTGGATATTAGCAATCGTCCTTTTCTTGTATTTAAGGGTGAGTTTACAAATCAGATGATAGGTGAATATGATACATGTATGACAGAAGAGTTTTTTCGTGCTTTTGCTTTTAATGCAGGTATTACACTTCATGTTAATATGGTATATGGAACAAACGACCATCATAAATGTGAAGCAATTTTTAAGGCTTGTGCTCACGCATTGAAAAAAGCGATTAGGTTAAATGAAACAGGTGAGACGCTTTCGACGAAAGGAAGTTTATAATGATTGCAGTAATTGATTACGGTGCAGGAAATATTTTTAGTGTTAAAAACGCACTGGATTATTTGGGATTTGAAAGTATTCTTACAGATAAAAGTGAGGATTTAAAAAATGCAGACGCATTAATTCTTCCAGGAGTAGGAGCGTTTCCAAGTGCGATGAAGATGTTGGAAAAAAGCGGACTCATTGATACGATTATGACGCAGGCTAAATCTAAACCTTTTCTGGGAATATGTCTGGGAATGCAGCTTCTATTTGATAAGAGCTATGAATTTGAAGAGTGCAGCGGTCTTGGGCTAATTAGCGGAACAGTTGATAAAATGGAAGAAGATAACCTTATTATTCCGCATATGGGATGGAACAAACTTGAAATGCTCAATGATTGTCCTCTTATTCATGGTTTGAACGATGAAAGCTATGTTTACTTTGTACATTCATATAAGGCAAAATGTGAAGATAAAAATATTTCTGCTTATTGTAATTATGGAAGCAGGGTTCCGGCTCTCGTATATGATGGTTCAACAGTTTATGGCGCTCAATTTCATCCTGAAAAGAGCGGTGAAACAGGACTGAAGATTTTGAAAAATTTCGGAGGACTTATAAAATGATAATTTTACCAGCAATAGATATTAAGGACGGTAACTGTGTCAGACTTTTCAAGGGAGATTTTTCTACAGTAGAAAAAGTAGCGTCAGATTATATGGAAACGGCAAAAGGATTTGAAAATTCCGGAGCCTCATGGATACATATGGTTGATCTTGACGGCGCTAAGGAAGGCAGACCGGTTAATACTAATATATATAAAGATGTTGCCAATAAAACTTCTCTTAAGGTTGAAGTAGGCGGAGGAATTAGAAATATAGAAACAATTGATGAATATCTTGCAATGGGGATTTCAAGAGTAATAATCGGTTCTGCCGCATTAAAAGATCCAGTTTTGGTTGCTGATGCAGTAAATAAATTCGGAAGTGAAAAAATAGCTGTAGGAATAGATGCGAAAAACGGTATGGTTGCAACGGAGGGATGGCTTGAAGAATCGGATGTCAATTATATTCAGCTTGCTAAAGAAATGATTAAAATTGGTGTAGAGTATTTTATTGTAACTGATATATCAAAGGACGGAACATTATCAGGTGTAAATACTGAGCAGCTTAAAAAATTATCTGAGGAAGTTAAAGGAAAATGTAATATTATTGCAAGCGGAGGAGTTCATACTATTGAAGATATAAAAGCGTGCAAAGAACTTGGTCTTTATGGTACAATATGCGGTAAATCCATATATAAAGGTACGCTTGATCTTAGAGAAGCAATTACCGTTGGGGAAGGAGACTAATATGCTCGCCAAAAGAATTATACCATGTCTTGACGTACGAAATGGGAAAGTAGTAAAGGGTGTAAACTTTGAGGGAATTAAGGATGTTGGTGATCCGGTACTGTCAGCAGAAGAATATAACCGTCAAGGCGCTGATGAAATAGTGTTTTATGATATTACTGCGTCGTTTGAGGGGAGAGGTGTTTTTCTTGATGTGGTAAGAGAGACAGCAAAAAAGGTATTTGTTCCTCTTACAGTTGGCGGAGGTATTAAAACAGTTGATGATATTAGAGATACATTAAGAGCTGGAGCTGATAAGGTTTCGGTAAACTCTCAGGCAGTGCAGAATCCTGGGCTTATAAAAGATGGAGCCGATATATTTGGAAGTCAGTGTATATGCGTAGGAATTGATGCAAAAAAAGTATCTGATAAAAAATGGACTGTTTTTATTAACGGCGGTCGTGTTGATTATAAACTTGATTTAATTGAATGGGTAAAAACCATTGAGCAACTTGGAGCTGGAGAAATATGCCTTAATTCAATAGATGCAGACGGGACTAAGGCAGGATTTGATATTGAAATGCTTGATGCGGTTTGCAAATCAGTCAATATTCCTGTTATTGCAAGCGGAGGAGCCGGAAAGATAGAAGACTTTTCTGATGTTTTTGAGAAAACAGGAGCAACTGCTGCTTTGGCAGCCTCATTATTTCATTTTAAAGAGCTTACAGTTGGACAGGTAAAAGATTACTGCCGAAATAAAGGAATAATTGTGAGATAAATTTATAGAGATAGGTAAATATTTATGAAAAATATCGAATTTAATGATCTTGATAAATTTTTTGTCAAGAATGAACTGATACCGGCTATTTGCTATGAAGCGGATACTAAAACTGTTCTAATGCTTGCTTATATGAATAAAGAAAGCTTGAAGAGAACACTCGAAACAGGCTATACTTGGTTCTGGAGCCGTTCAAGGCAGGAATACTGGAATAAGGGCGCTACATCAGGTCATTTACAAAAAGTAGTTAGTATTTACGGAGACTGTGATAATGATACACTTTTAATTAACATAAAGCAAATCGGTGCAGCATGTCATACTGGTGAATATAGTTGCTTTTTCAATAAAATCTATGAAGAAAAATAATTTTTAAGAAAAATTTTAAATTTTAGTAACAAAATTGTTATTGTCTGAATATTATATATTGAAGTATTCAATATGGAAGCGTTTGAAGCTTTAATATATAATAGGAGGACTTTTTTTATGAGTGAATATTCACGTTATAATGAATGTGATTCTGTTCCAATTAAGGTGAATCGGGTTTTTGACAGCTGCAGTGATAAAGATTGCGTTACTGGGGTTCCGGTTGTACTTACATCACCATTACCTGACAATATAACTATTATTAAAAGCAAATGCATTACGGTATGCGATGTTTGCATGAGTGTTGAACCTATTCCTTTTAATAAGGGATTTTATTCAGTTGACCTTACATTTACATTTGACGTTCAGCTTTTAGGTTATGCGACTGGTTGCAGCTGTCCTGTTCCGATAAAGGGAACTGCGTCAGTAAGCAAAAGCTGTATACTTTTTGGCAGTGAAACAAATTCAAAAACATTTTTCAGCAATGGTCAGTCTATTGGTACAACAGGTGAGTGCTGCGACACTGTAAATCCGCCGATAGCGGTTGTTCAGGCTGTATCACCTATTGTCCTTGAATCAAAAATAACGAATTGCTGTGACTGTGATCCATGCTACGAGTCAAATTGTATGCAGAAAAGAGGTATCGTTCTTACTCTTGGTTTGTTCTATGTTGTTGAACTGATTAGACCTGTAACCATAATGGTACCGACATATGAATATACAATACCTAAAAAAGAATGCTGTGCTGATATGGATAGTCCATGTGAAATTTTTGACAAGATCAAATTTCCAACAGAGGAATTTTCACCTGCAAAGCTTGAAAATGCACCTTCAGATTCATGTCCTTGTTCCTGTCCATATGCACCGGTAACCCCGATTGATCTTAATCCATCGTGTGAATGTGAAAATAACTGATATTAAGCGGGCGGTCTTAGATCGTCCGTTTATATATTTTAAAGAGGTTTATAATGAGAAAAAAATCTGCAAAAAATAAAAAAAGAACAGTAATTATTATTGTATTACTGTTAATTTTTTTATTTATATTTATTTTTTTTGATATAAGAATAAATAATTCTTTTCAGGAACTTAGCAAATACTACTGCGGTCGAAATGCTTCTGAAATAATAAGTACAAGTGTAGATGAAATACTAAGCGAAACCAGGGCTGAATATTCTGATTTTTCTACGCTGATATATGACGAAAACGGAAAAGTAGTTTCTGCGGAAACTATTACTGCCAATGTTAATTCTATTCAAAATATGATTATCAAGAGAATAAATGAAAAGATTGCTGCCTGTTCCGAAAACAAAATAGAAATTCCAATAGGTACTGTAACCGGTTTCTATATTTTAAATGGAAGAGGACCGAAAGCAAGTTTCAAGTTTATTCCCTCTGGTAATACTGAAACCAATTTAAGCAGCAGTTTTACATCAGCAGGAATTAATCAGACATGTCATAAAATAATATTAGACGTAACAGTCAGAACAGCAGCTATTTATCCAGGCGGAAAATCAGAATCTGAATTTACAATGAGCTGTATAATTGCAGAAACCATAATTGTTGGTGATATACCAGAATCTTTACTTGGTATAAATTCAGTCGTTTAATGATGAGATAACGGTTTTACCGCTTTTAAGTGATTCTTGTACGTCGATTATCCGCTGATTTTCTGATCCTCTAAATTGAAGCATTAAATTTTTTTGGCTTTCAATAAATTCTCCATCTACAAGAATATCAATTGATTTCAGCATATCATTTGAATATTCAGATTTAATTTTTGATGTTTTAAGAAGATCATTTTCAAACTTATAGCCGGTATAGCACCATATAGTTTTATTTGGGTATATGCTTTTAATTCTTTTTAAGAGCAATGAAAGTTCCTTTTGATTTTCAGGTTCAAAGGGTTCACCTCCAAGAAGGGAGAAACCTGATATGTAATCAGGGGATAAAGCTATAATTATTTCTTTACATACTTCCTCGTTAAATGCTTTTCCGTAATTAAAATCCCAAGTTTCAGGGTTAAAACATCCCTTACAATGATGTGTACATCCTGAAACAAAAAGCGAAACCCGAACCCCTGGACCGTTAGCAATATCTGTTTTTTTTATAGATGCATAATTCATAAATTTCTCCTAAATAGATAAAAGCGTGATTTCTCACGCTTTATTTTTATAAATGCATAACACGTTCTTTTATTTCTTGTGTGCGTCCCTGATTCCAAAATTGAGTACCAATATATCCGCAAGTTCTTCTTGCAACATTCATCTGATCTTCATCAGTGTTTCCGCAGTTAGGACATTTCCATATTAGTTTGCCATGTGTATCAGAAACAATTTGAATTTCACCGTCATAACCGCACATACGGCAGTAATCACTTTTGGTATTCAGCTCTGCGTACATGATATTATCATATATATGCTGCATAACTGAAATTACAGCTTCAATATTATTCTGCATATTTGGTACTTCAACATAGCTGACAGCCCCGCCTGGAGAGAGCTTCTGGAATTTTGCTTCGAAGCTTAGTTTTGAAAAAGCGTCAATTTCTTCAGTTACATGAACATGATAACTGTTAGTTATATAATTTTTATCGGTAACGCCCTTTATAATGCCAAATCTTTTCTGAAGGCATTTAGAAAATTTATATGTTGTAGACTCAAGGGGAGTTCCATATAAACTAAAATCAATATTAGTTTCTTCTTTCCATTTCCGGCATGCTGCATTTAGAAAATGCATAATTTCAAGGGCAAATGGTGTAGCTTCTGGATCAGTATGAGATTTTCCCGTCATATATCTTGTGCATTCGCAAAGACCAGCATAGCCTAAAGAAATAGTTGAATAACCATTGTATAAAAGATTATCAATAGTTTCACCCTTTTTCAATCTTGCTAATGCTCCGTATTGCCATAATATAGGGGCAACATCTGACGGAGTTCCAAGAAGTCTTTCATGACGGCACATTAATGCCTTTTTACAGAGATTTAATCTTTCATTAAAAATATCCCAAAATTTATCAATATTTTTTTCAGACGAGCAAGCAATGTCAACAAGGTTTATAGTAACAACGCCTTGATTAAATCTGCCGTAAAATTTGGGTTTATTGCTCTCCTTGTCTTTATATACGGTTAGAAAAGATCTGCATCCCATGCATGGATAACAATTTCCTTCTTTATTTTCAAGCATGACCTTTTCTGAAATGTAATCCGGTACAAGTCTTTTAGCAGTACACTTAGCAGCCAGTTTGGTAATTTCCCAATACTTTGTACCTTCACGTATATTATTTTCCTGAAGTACATAGATAAGCTTAGGGAATGCAGGAGTGATATATACTCCCTTTTCATTTTTTACGCCAAGTATTCTTTGTTTAAGCATTTCTTCAATAACAAGTGCTAAGTCATCACGAAGCTGTCCTTCTTCTACCTCGTTAAGATACATAAATACAGTTACGAACGGAGCCTGTCCGTTTGTAGTCATAAGAGTAATAACTTGATACTGAATCATCTGTACGCCGCGTTTGATTTCCTCTTTAACTCGCATTTCAGCAATTTCATTTATTTTATCTTCATTTAAAGGAATACCAGCAGTTTCAAATTCATTTCTTACTATTTTTCTAAGCTTTTGTCTGCTGACATTAACAAATGGCGCTAAATGAGAAAGAGTAATACTCTGACCGCCATACTGTGAACTTGCAATTTGAGCAATGCTTTGAGTAGCAATATTACAAGCTGTGGAAAAGCTTTTGGGACGTTCGATCATTGTTTCACTTATAACCGTTCCGTTTTGGAGCATATCCTCAAGATTTACCAGGCAGCAATTATGCATATGCTGCGCAAAGTAATCAGCATCATGAAAATGAATTATTCCATTTTCATGTGCTCTGACAATTTCTTCAGGAAGCAGAAAACGTTTTGTTATATCCTTGCTTACTTCACCAGCCATATAATCACGCTGAACGCTGTTTATTATAGGATTCTTATTTGAGTTTTCCTGTTTGACTTCTTCATTATTGCATTCGATAAGACTAAGTATCTGATCATCAGTTGAATTAGACTTACGCACAAGACTTCTTTTATATCTATAGGTGATATATTTTCTTGCCACTTCAAAGGCATGCTTATTCATAATCTCATTTTCAACAAGATCCTGAATTTCTTCAACGCTGAGTGTTCTGTTTACACTGGAGCAGATATTCTGTACTTTATCAGAAATTTCATTTATGTCATTATCAGAAAGTTGTTCATTTTCAACCGCTTCTTTATTAGCTTTTGAAACAGCCGCAATTATTTTTGAAATGTCAAAACCAACTTCCGTGCCGCTTCTTTTAATGATTTTCATAATTGGCTCCTCCTAAACAAAACACAACATATTGTGTTGATTACAATCGAATAAACACTACATATAGTATTATAGCATAAAAATGTAAAAAGTCAAGGATAAATATATAAGATTTTTTATGCTTTCTTTTGTAGGATTTACTTATTGACAAAATGAATTTAACGTATGTATCTTCTTGTCATATTATTATGAAATTTATTATTTCTTTTTATATGAATTTTTTCTGTTGTCTTTATTAGTTCTTCTTTTTCTGTAATTATCAGTATTTTTGTTTCTGAAATTATTTTTCCCTTCATACTTTCTTATAGTAATTTTGTTACCATTTATTTTTCCATGATTAAGTGATTTTATGATATAATCAAGTTCAGAATCGGGGACTTCAACAGTAGTATGTCTGTCATGTATATCAATTTTTCCAAAGCTTTTTCCGGACATACCAGTTGCATCGACCAGAGCACCAAGAATAAAGTTAGGAGCAATTTTATGCAGGCGTCCCACATTTATATCTACCTTGGATACTTTGGCATCTGTACGCTTTCCGCCTGAATTTTTAATATCATTTCTGTATCGCACTGTTTTTACATCCGGAATATTTTTTATTTCCTTGATAACTCTTTTATTAATCAGTGCCTTGGCTATATCTTCAGCTGTCAGTCCGCTTTCAGATAGCATATTCATTAAATCATCTGTTTCGGGAAGAATATCTGAAGTACTTGCAAGCTTTACCTTATCTGATATTTTTCCAAGTTTTGCGTTTATTAAATCTTTTCTTAAAGGAAGTTCGCTTTCTAAAATTTCTGATTTAGTATACTTTGCTATTGATTTTAGGGTATAAATCTGTTTTTTACCGCATACAAGAGTATATGCTTTTCCGGACTTTCCGGCACGTCCTGTACGTCCAATACGATGGATATAATATTCATTATCCTGCGGGAGATCAAAATTAAAAACAGAATCAACGCCGCTGACATCAATACCCCTTGCAGCTACATCAGTTGCAACAAGTATAGACGTTTTTCCGGTTTTAAATTTATTCATTACTGCTGTACGCTGATTTTGCTTCATATCACCATGAAGACCGTCAGCCCTGAATCCAGCTGAAACAAGGAATTGAGTAAGATCATCAACCATTTTTTTAGTATTGCAAAAAATCATAGATGATTTAGGAGCGTAGTAATCAAGCAGCAGGTGAAGAGCATCAAATTTTTGCCCTGACGGAACAGAATAATAAAATTGTTCGATGGAATCAACTGTTCTGCTTTTAGAAATAGTTTTTATCATTACAGGGTCATTCTGATATTGATTGGTAATTGCAAGTATTTCAGGAGGCATGGTTGCTGAAAAAAGTATAGTTTGTCTTTCTTCAGGGATGAATGTTAGTATTTTCTCTATATCTTCTCTGAATCCCATATTAAGCATTTCATCAGCCTCATCAAGTATTATCATTTTTAGATTTTGAAGCTTGAGCGTTCTTCTTTTAATATGATCCATTACACGTCCAGGAGTGCCGACAACAATATTAGCACCACGTTTAAGTTCAAAAATCTGCTTTTCCATACTGGCGCCGCCAAAAACTGCTGATGTTTTTACCCAGGGCATATATTTAGAAAACTTTTTTATTTCTTCTGACGCCTGAAGAGCCAGTTCTCTTGTAGGACATAGAATAAGAGTTCTGACATAATCAGTATCTTTGTCAGTCATTTCAACCGCCGGAATTCCGAAAGCGGCAGTTTTACCGGTACCTGTATTAGAGCGCCCTATTACATCGGAGCCCTTTAAAATAGCAGGAATACTTTTTTCCTGAATTTCCGTCATATCAGTAAAATTCATAACATTTACAGCTTTAATAAGCTCCTGGGAAAGTTGTAGTTCTTTAAATTGCATTTAAAAGTCCTTTCAAATTTAAGTGATTAACATCACTTACATAGTTGTTAAATTCAGAGCGGCGTCAAGAATTTTATCAGCTGCTTTTTCCTTTGACATCTTTGGAAGTGCAGTATGATTTTCTTTAGTAATAAGCGTCAGTACATTGGTATCAGTACCGAATCCGGCACCCTGACAGTATAGATCATTTGCTGCTATCATATCACAGCCTTTTTTTTCTAATTTTGCTTTTGAGTTTTCAAGAAGATTTTCAGTTTCCATGGAAAATCCGCATATAACTTGACCTTTGCGTTTTTTCTTACAAATACTTTCAAGAATATCAGAAGTACGTTCAAGATCTATTTTTATTTCATTTCCGCTTTTTTTAATTTTATTTTTGGCTGACATAATCGGCTTATAGTCGGCAACTGCCGCTGCCATAATAATAATATCAGCGTTTTCATGTAGTTTCATTACAGCTTCATACATTTCTGAAGCTGTTTCAATTTCAATCGTATTAACAAATGGGGGAGGGGAAATAGAGGTTTTTCCGGTTACAAGCGATACTTCTGCACCCCTCAGCATAGCCCTGTTTGCAATGGCATAGCCCATTTTTCCAGTAGAATGATTGGTTATAAATCTAACTGGATCAATAGATTCCCTTGTGGGACCGGCAGTAATCAGTACACGTTTTCCTTTAAGGTCTTTTGGGCAGCAAACAGATTTTAGAATATATGAAATCAGAACATCTTCTGAAGCCATTCTTCCAGTACCAATATCACCGCATGCAAGGCGGCCGCTTTCTGGCTCAATTATTTCCCAATCAAATTTTGATAGGCGATTAAGATTTTCCTGTACAACAGGATTGGTATACATATTTGTATTCATAGCAGGGGCAATGAGTTTTGGGCATTTGCATGCCATTGCAGTAGTAGTGAGAAAATCATCAGCTATTCCCCAAGATAATTTTCCTATTACATTTGCAGTAGCAGGTGCAATAATAAGAAGATCAGCTTTATTGGCAGCTGAAATATGTTTGACATCATATTGAAAATTTCTATCGAATGTGTCAATCATACATTTATTCTTGGTAATTGTTTCAAGCGTCAGCGGTGTTATAAACTGACAAGCATTTTCTGTCATCATTACACTGACATCAGTATTCATTTTTACAAGAGTACTGCAAAGACCTGCAATTTTATATGCTGCGATTCCTCCTGTTATTCCTACAAGGATATTTTTACCTTTGAGCATTAATATAAGCCTCCTTGTTTTGATTAAAAATTAAACTCAATCCTTTGGTCAGCAAATATTTATCAGTAATAACCTTATGACGACAAAATGGAATTATTGCAGACATATTTCCGCCGGTAGCAATAATTTTAGGCTCATACCCAAGTTCATTTGATATTCTATCAAAAAGGCCGTCTAAGCATGCGGCATTTCCGTAAACTATGCCGTTCTGAATTGAACTCACTGTATCTTTTCCGATAATAGTATCCATATATTTTGGAAGCTTAATTTGTGGAAGCTGAGCAGTATTATGTATGAGCGCATTCATTGCTGTTCGTACTCCCGGTAGAATCAGCCCCCCGATAAATGCTCTGTTATTATCGATTACAGAAATTGTTGTTGCAGTTCCCATATCAGCAATAATAAGAGGTGCACCGTATTCGTAAAGTCCCGCAGCAGCGTCAGCTATACGGTCGCTTCCCAATGCTTCAGGATTTTTTACTGCAATACTAAAATCATAATGTAATTTTGAATTTACAATGAGAGGCATTATCCCGATAGAATTTATAATAGCTTTTTGAAGTACATCGGTCATTAGGGGGACAACCGATGATATAATAGCTCCATTTATATCGGTAGAAAAGATACCGTTGCTCTTCATAATATTATTTATCTTTTCAGTATAGTTTATTTCAATCTCAGAAGAATCGGTTAATGAACGATCATGTGCTGTAATCTTATTATTTTTAATAAAACTGATAACAACAGTTGAATTTCCGACATCAACAGCTAAAAGCATATTTTATCCTCCGGAAGTCAAGAATATCTTCCATGTAATTCATTTGATTTTATTTCCGTGCAGTTGTTGTTTTCATCAACTATAACAACCTTTGGAGCATAATTTTCAGCTTCCTCAGGCGACATCTGAGCATATGCCATTATGATGACCTTGTCGCCAGTCTGAACACATCTTGCGGCTGCTCCGTTAAGGCATATGATACCTGAATTTTCTTCACCGCTAATAACATAAGTTTCGATACGGTTACCGTTATTGATATCAACTATCTGTACCTTCTCATATTCAAGTATGCCGGCAAGCTTCATTAAATGTGAATCTATAGTCACGCTTCCAACATAGTTGAGATTAGCTTCTGTAACAGTTGCTCTATGAATTTTGCTTTTAAGCATTGTAAGAATCATCTAATTTTCTCCTGTAATAAAGTTATCAATAAGCCTTGTTTTTCCTATATAAACGGCTGCTGCAACAAGGATATTTCCGTTGATTTCAGAAACGGCAGAAATTGTATCAGCGTCAACTATTTTGATATAATCAATTTTAGCAAGAGGCTCTTCATTAATTACAGATGTTATTGCGGATACAATTTTATCCGGATTTTTTTCTCCGTTTTGTATCATATTTTTACCGCTAGTGAGGGCTTTATTAATAACCAATGCTGCCTTTCGTTCTTCGACAGAAAGATATGTGTTTCTGGAACTTTTAGCCAAACCGTCTTTTTCACGTATGATCGGACAACCTATAATTTTAATATTTATATTAAGATCTCTTACCATTCTTTTTATTACGGCGAGCTGCTGAGCATCCTTTTCACCAAAATAAGCTTTATCCGGAGCAACAATATTGAAAAGTTTATTGACAACTGTACATACTCCTTTAAAATGACCGGGTCTTGCTTTTCCGCATAGATCGTCTGTAGGACCTGTCATGTCGACAAAAGTGCTGAAGTCATTTAGGTACATTTCTTCCGGTAAAGGAGCAAAGATTAAATCAGCGCCTGCTTCACTGCATTTTTCCATATCTCTGTCAATATCTCTGGGATATGTCGCAAAATCTTCTCCCGGTCCAAATTGAATAGGATTTACAAAAATACTAACAATAACCTTATCGTTTTCCAAAGCATTTTTTATTAGGCTCTGATGTCCTTCATGCAAATACCCCATTGTAGGAACGAAGCCGATGGTCAAACCTTCCTTTTTCCACTCTGAAACTATTTTCCTAATTTCTTTGATAGTTTTAACAAGTTTCATAATTAATTCTCCGTTTCCTGATTGTAATCAATTTGTGTTTTGGATGAAAAAGTATGTTGTTCCGTTGGAAAACTGCCGGACTTAACATCTTTAATATAATTGCGGAACGCTTCTTTCATAATATTGCCCATGTCTGCATATTTCTTTACAAACTTTGGGGTGAAATCTGAATACATTCCAAGCATATCCTGATATACAAGAACCTGACCGTCACAGCCGTTTCCCGCTCCTATGCCAATAGTAGGAATATCAAGCATTTGGGTAATATGGGCTGCTAGATCTCCTGGAACACATTCAAGTACAACAGCGAATGCACCAGCTTCCTGAACGGCTTTTGCATCTTCAATTATTCTGGCCGCTGATTCCTTATCAGAACCCTGAAGTTTAAAACCGCCGAATACATTAACTGATTGAGGTGTCATTCCAATATGTGCAACTACTGGAATAGAAGCTGCGGTAATTGCTTTTATGTGAGGGACAAATTCAATTCCGCCTTCCAGCTTAACTGCATTGGCATGACCTTCTTTCAGGAGTTTTCCGGCATTGACAACTGCATCATATACCGATGCCTGATAAGACATAAAAGGCATATCAGTTAAAATGAGTGCATTTTTTACGCCTCTGCTTACAGCGGCGCTATGACGGATCATATCATCCATTGTTACAGAAACGGTATTTTCATAACCAAGAATAACATTTCCAAGTGAATCACCGACTAAAATTATATTTATACCGATTTCATCCATAATCTTTGCTGTGGAGTAATCATAGGCAGTCAACATTGCGATGCGGTCATTTGATAATTTCTGCTTCATAATTGTTGCAACCGTGTTTTTCATAAAAATCTCCTTTCGCCAAAGAACGGCTTTCTTTATATAGTAAAACAGTATTTTGATATCCGCATTAATATGTCGGATTCAATTAAGTTTTAATCATACTTAATTATTATATCATATTTTAAAGAATATTTCAATATTTTAAGATTGAAACCATAAACTTTATAAAAATTAATAAAGTTTTCTATTGACAAATTTTCGGATATGTAGTAATATATATGTTAGTTAGGAAAAGCTAACTATAATTTTTAAAGTGAGTTAGCAAAAGCTGACCTTATCAAGGAGGATATTATGATGCCGTTAACATTAGCCAATACTGGCGAAGAACAGATGATTAGAAAAGTAGGCGGAAATGCTGAAACAAAAAAATTTTTAGAGAATTTAGGGTTTGTAGCTGGAAGTACGGTAATAATTATTTCTGAAATTGGTGGGAATGTTATTGTTAACATTAAAGACTCAAGAGTGGCTGTTTCAAAAGAGATGGCAGCTAAAATAATGGTTTAATTGGGAGGAATTAAAATGTCTACACTTAAAGAAGCAAAAATTGGTCAGACTGTAGTAGTACGTAAACTTAACGGAGTAGGCGCTGTTAAGCGCAGAATTATGGATATGGGGATAGTTAAGGGGACTGAAATCTTTATTCGTAAGGTAGCGCCTTTAGGAGATCCAATTGAAATAACTGTTAGAGGATATGAACTTTCTCTTCGGAAGTCTGATGCAGAACTTATTGAGATAAATTAATTTTTTGGATTAGAGTTAGCATAAGCTAATTAAAGAAAGAGGAGTTTTTGTTATGAGTATAAAAATTGCGCTTGCCGGAAATCCTAATGCCGGTAAAACCACATTATTCAACGCTCTTACAGGTTCCAATCAGTTTGTGGGAAACTGGCCGGGAGTAACTGTTGAAAAAAAAGAAGGTAAATTAAAAAATTATAAAGATGTAATAATCACAGATTTGCCGGGTATATATTCACTTTCTCCGTATACTCTGGAAGAGGTGGTTGCACGAAATTATCTTATAGGAGAAAGGCCAGATGCAATACTTAACATAATTGACGGTACAAATATTGAGCGCAATCTCTATCTGACTACACAATTAGTTGAACTGGGTATTCCTGTTATCGTTGCTGTAAATATGATGGACGTTGTTAATAAAAATGGCGATAAGATAAATACTCGTCAGTTATCAGCAGAACTTGGATGTGAAGTGTGTGAAATCTCAGCTCTTAAGGGTTCAGGGATAAAAGAAGCAGCTGAAAAGGCAGTAGAAGCAGCTAAGGCAAAGAAGAAAACAGTTCCTCAGCACAGTTTTTGCGGTTGTGTAGAACATGCTGTGGCACATATAGAAGAAGCCGCTTTGCATTCTGTTCCGGAAGAACAGCAAAGATGGTACGCTATAAAAATTTTCGAACGGGACGAAAAGGTTCTGGAACAGCTTTCAATATCTCCTGATGTCAGAAATCATATTGAGGAGGATATAGCAGCCGCAGAACTGGAAATGGATGATGACGCAGAGAGCATTATAACAAATGAACGTTACATATATATAAGTTCAATAATTAATAAATGCTGTAAGAAGAAAAATAAAGGCGGACTTACAGTTTCAGATAAGATTGATAAGATTGTGACTAACCGTTTTCTTGCTTTGCCTATATTTGCAATTGTGATGTTCATAGTTTATTATGTTTCTATTACAACTGTTGGAGCTATGGCTACAGATTGGGTCAATGATGTTCTATTTGGTGAATGGGTTCCTAATGGTGCTAATTGGATTCTAGAAAAAATCAATTGTGTAGGTTGGCTGCAAAGTCTAATTGTAGACGGTATTATAGCTGGTGTTGGTGCAGTTTTAGGGTTTGTTCCTCAATTGCTGGTTCTTTTTATTTTTCTTGCATTCCTTGAATCGTGCGGCTATATGGCAAGAATCGCTTTTGTAATGGATAGAATTTTCAGAAAATTTGGCCTTTCAGGAAAGTCCTTTATTCCTATGCTGATTGGTACTGGATGTGGAGTTCCTGGTATTATGGCTTCCAGAACGATTGAAAATGAACGTGATCGCCGAATGACAATTATGACGACCACTTTTATTCCGTGCGGAGCAAAACTTCCTATTATTGGTTTAATTGCAGGAGCACTTTTTGACAATTCCGGTTGGATTTCTACTTCGGCTTATTTTATAGGAATTGCTGCAATAATTATCTCTGGAATTATGCTAAAGAAAACAAGAATTTTTGCAGGTGATCCGGCACCGTTTGTAATGGAGCTACCGGCATATCACTTACCTACGATAAGTAATGTACTGCGTTCGATGTGGGAAAGAGGCTGGTCATTTATTAAGAAGGCTGGAACAGTTATTCTTTTATCTGCCATAGTTTTATGGTTTTTGCAATCATTTGGTTGGGAAAATGGTTTTGGAATGGTAGAAAAACTTGATAATTCAATTCTTGCCAAAATAGGCAATGCATTTGCATGGATTTTTGCACCCCTTGGATGGGGTGAATGGCAGGCTGCAGTTGCTACTGTCACAGGTCTAATTGCAAAAGAAAACGTAGTTACAACATTTGGACAGCTATTTCATTTTGCTGGACAGGAGCTTGCTGAAAATGGAAGTGAAATTTGGCCGGAGATTGCCTTGGTATTTACAAAACTATCAGCTTTCTCTTTCTTGATATTCAATCTGCTTTGTGCACCATGCTTTGCAGCTATGGGAGCTATAAAGAGAGAAATGAATAGTGCTAAATGGACGCTTTTTGCAATTGGATACCAGTGTGTATTTGCTTATGCAGTATCTCTTTGCATATACCAAATAGGTTCTGTTTTTTCAGGTAATATTAATATAATTGGTCTAATAGCTTCGTTTTTAATAATTGTATTTGTTGCATTTATGCTTGCTAAGCCGTATAAGAATGACATTAAGAAAGCATAAAATTAAGTGTAACATAAAACTTTAAATAATAATTATCAAGGAGGTTTGCATTTATGGATTTTATAAAGCAATATTTAGGAACTTTACTGGTTCTGTTAATTGTTATTTCGGTTATATTTATGATAATAAAAATAATTTTAAAAGATAAAAAAAATGGTAAAAATTCATGCGGCTGTGATTGTAAAGGCTGTGCAAATTCTTCTATATGTCATTCTAAAAAGAAAAATTAAATTATAAAAATAAAAAGAATACAATTTCCTATAAAGAAAATTGTATTCTTTTTTTTGTTTGATATAATTGTATCAGCATTCAACAATCAGAAGCTGACCCTTTCCGTGAATTTTAATGTCCGGTGCATTTGCTGGGACGAAAATACAGTCACCTTTGAAAAAGTTAAGGGACTCTCCATTATTCATAAATAAAACTCCACATCCGTCAATACAAAGAAGAACTTTAAATGAATTTGTATTTGATTTAAAGTTTACAAGCTGACGTGTACACTCGGTGTTCAGAAGGCATCTGTGAACATGAAAATACTTACATCTTGAAATAAGTTCAGTTGCTTCACCACGACAATACCTGAGCGTCCGCATTGGTTGTCGTGGATTAGCACTGCTTTTTAAATTTACTACATCAAGAGCTTTATCAATATGAAGCTCTCGCTTTTGACCGTTTTTATCTGTACGGTTATAATCATAAAGTCTATAGGTGAGATTAGAGTTTTCCTGAATTTCTGCAATAAGCGCACCTTTGCAAATTGCATGGACAGTACCTGCTTCAATAAAGAAAGTATCATTTTTATTTATCTTAATTTTTTGAAGGTATTTTTCAACTGATCCGTCTTCAAGACTATCTTTTAGCTGTTTTTTAGTAATATCATGATAAAAGCCATATATAAGCTCGGCATCAGGTAAAGCATCAAGTACATACCACATCTCTGATTTTCCGAGTTGACCGTTTTCATGTTTTTTGGCATATTCGTCGTCAGGATGGACCTGAACTGACAAATTACGATATGCGTCAATGAATTTTATGAGAATAGGCAATTCACCGTTTTTATTGGCATATACGCCGAGAAACGTAGGATTATTAATAAGAATATCCCTTAGATACATACCCTTAAACTTTCCGCTTGCCGCACGGCAAAGGCCATCTTTGTGTGTGGAGCATTCCCATGTTTCTGCAAGGGGAGAGAGGTCGATATTTTTTCCAAATTCATTTTTTAAACGTGTGCCACCCCATAGGTAATCTTTTCCTACTGGTTCTAAAAGAAAAGGGTTATTATCAGAGTTCAAAAATTTTTTTATCATGAACACTTATCTCCCTGCCAAGCTGAACTTCTATAAGCTGTAGTTCAGTATCTGCGAAAATTGTATGTCTGCATCCTGCTTCCATGGTTATGACATCTCCCGGCTTAACAGATTCTTCCATTCCATCTACAACGGTTCTGCCTTTTCCAGAAATGATAGTCCATACTTCGTCACGGCACTCATGACTGTGATAATTCATGCTGTGACCGGCATTCAGCGTAACTTTTATGGTCATGCTTTCGTCCTGAGCATCAATAACAGTATAACTGCCCCACGATTTTTCTGCAAACATAACGCCTTGTTCAATTCCGTCTACATATGATTTTATACTGCCGGATTGTTCCTTTTCGCTGACAAGTATACCTTCAGCGCTTGCTGAAACAATAGTATTTTTCATTCCCATGCATAAAACAGGAATGTTAAGTTCATTTATAACATAGGTGTTTTCACAATTTTCGTTGAGTACAGCCTTACCAATGATATTTTCAGGAATCTCATCTGTTAAAGAATCCCATGTTCCCAAATCGTTCCAGTAACCAGAAAATCTCATTACCTTAATATTAGTTTCTTTTTCTACGACAGCGTAGTCAAAACTAATCTTTTCAAGTGTATCATATTTGTCAAAAAGGTCGTAATAATCAGTAAAGTCTATAATTTCATGAGCTTTTTTTACAATATATCCGAGCTTAAAAATAAATACTCCGCAGTTCCATAGGGCACCATCAGAAATATATTTCTCAGCATTTTTCACATCGGGTTTTTCTTTGAATTCCTTTACTGTACTTATTTTATCAGAAGTTTCAGGAATAATATACCCGTATTTTTCACTTGGATGTGTTGGTTCAATTCCCATCAGCAATAAATCAGCGCTATTATTCTTTGCTTCATTCTGAAGTTCGCAGATAGTGCTGAAATATTCTTTTTCTACATAAGGATCAACTGGGCAAACAGCAACGGTATCATTTTCAGAAATTCCCTTAACATCGTGCAGATACATAGCAGCAAGAGCAATTGCCGGAAATGTATCTCGTCTGCATGGTTCAATGCAGATATCCACATTATTTCCAAGTTGATTCTTTATAGATGAAACCTGAGTTTTGGACGTAGCGATTGTAATATTGGAGTTAGGTGCTGAAGCATTTATCTGCCTGTATACACGCTGAACCATGGATTCATAGATGCCGTCTTCATTTTTGAATATTTTTATAAATTGTTTTGAACGTACATCATTAGAAAGCGGCCAAAGTCTTTTTCCAGAACCGCCGGAAAGTAAAATAAAGTTCATATTTTTCCCTTTCTTTTATCTTTGAGTTCTTACAGGATTATTGAGAAAATCCTGATAGGAAAGGCGGATTCCTTCATCAAGTTCTGTTTTATATTTCCAACCTAATCCTTCAAGCTTTGATACGTCAAGAAGCTTTCGGGGAGTGCCGTCGGGCTTTGAAGAATCCCATTTTATTTCTCCCTGATAGCCAATTGCTTCAGCTACCTTTTCGGTAAGTTCTTTTATGGAAAGTTCTTTACCAGTACCAATGTTTACAGTTTCGTTTCCAGAATAATTATTCATTAAATAAACGCAGGCATCAGCCAAATCATCTACATAGAGAAACTCACGAAGGGGAGTTCCTGTACCCCAGCATTCAACGAAAGGAAGATTATTTTCCTTAGCTTCATGAAAACGTCTTATAAGTGCAGGAAGTACATGACTGTTAACCGGATGATAATTGTCATTCGGTCCATAAAGATTTGTAGGCATTACAGAAATATAGTCAGTTCCGTATTGTCTGTTCAAATATTCACAGTATTTCAGACCTGAAATTTTTGAAAGTGCATACGCTTCATTTGTCTGTTCAAGAGAAGATGTCAGCAGACAGCTTTCAGGCATAGGCTGAGGAGCCATTTTAGGATAAATACATGAAGAACCTAAAAACAGTAATTTCTTACATCCATTCTCCCAAGCTGAATGAATGACGTTCATTTCAAGAGTCATATTTTCATACATAAAATCAGCAGGGAAGTTGGAGTTAGCCATTATGCCTCCTACTTTAGCGGCAGCCAAGAAAACATAATCAGGCTTTTCAGATTTAAAAAATTCATTTACATCGTTCTGACTGCAAAGATTAAGTTCCTGTCTTGTTCTGGTAATAATATTATTATAGCCATTTTTTTTGAGTATTCTTACTATTGCAGAACCAACCATGCCTTTATGTCCGGCAACATATATCTTAGAATTTTTATCCATTATTTTTCGCCTCCGTTTTAAGCAGAGCTTCATGCTTGGCAAGTTCAAGATCATGTTTAACCATTATATTAATTAAATCTTCATAGCTTGTTTTCTGAGGATTCCAGCCAAGAACGGTCTTAGCCTTTGTAGGATCACCCCAAAGGTTATCCACGTCAGTCGGTCTGAACCATTCTTTATTAACTTCAACAAGTACCTTTCCGGTTTCAGTATCAATACCTTTTTCGTCGATACCTTTTCCTTCCCATTTCAGGTTTATTCCAACAGCCTTAAATGCCTTTTCAGTGAAATCACGTACGGTATGCTGTTCACCAGTTGCAATAACAAAATCTTCAGGTTCATCCTGCTGAAGTATCAGCCACATACATTCAACGTAGTCTTTAGCATAACCCCAGTCACGGAGAGAATCCATGTTTCCAAGCTGAAGCTTATCCTGGAGTCCGCAGGCGATTCTTGCGGCTGCAAGTGAAATTTTTCTGGTAACGAAGTTTTCGCCTCTTCTTTCTGATTCATGATTAAAAAGAATGCCGTTTGCAGCAAACATTCCATATGCTTCACGATATTCCTTAACCATCCAGAATCCGTATTGCTTTGCTATTGCATATGGGCTGTATGGGTGAAATGGCGTAGTTTCCTTCTGAGGTACTTCTTCTACTTTACCGAAAAGCTCTGAGGTAGACGCCTGATAAACCTTTGTTTTCTTTGTAAGACCGAGTATTCTTACAGCTTCAAGGATTCTCAGTACTCCTATAGCGTCAACGTCACCGGAATATTCAGGAACATCAAATGATACCTGAACATGTGACTGTGCAGCAAGGTTATAAATTTCATCCGGCTGTATAATATTGATTATTCTGATAAGTGATGAGGAATCAGACAGATCACCGTCATGAAGAGTAATAGAGTTTGATGCAATTAAGTGATCTATTCTAGATGTATTTGAAATAGAAGCACGTCTTGTGATACCGTGAACTTCATATCCTTTTTCAAGTAAAAATTCTGCTAAATATGAACCGTCCTGACCAGTTATACCTGTTATTAGCGCTTTTTTCATATTTACCTCCGTTTTTTCAAATAAATTTGATCTTTTGTGACTTTTTATATTTTAATTTATAAAAATGCATTTTACAAGTAATAATATTGATATAAAGTAGCATAATATTGACTTGTAGCATTAAGTGATGTATAATAATATAAAATAAGTATTTTAAGGATTAAATTTTTATGAAAAATTCTATGTATCCTAATGAAATTGAGAAATCTAACCGTATACTCTATACGCCTGCACCATTTGCAAAATCCAATCTTATATATTTACAGGAAACAGGGGAATTAAAGGCAGGAAAAAATTATATAAGTAAAAGAAAAAATTTAAGATCCTTTTTGTTTTTTATAGTTATAAACGGAAAAGGGAAAGTAAAATATAAAAATCAGGATTATATTGTAAAACCGGGGCACTGTGTTTTTCTTAATTGTCTAAATGAATATTCTTATGAATCTTTAGATGATTCATGGGAACTTAAATGGGTTCATTTTTATAGTGATAATATGGTGGGCATTTATGAAGAATTTATTCAAAGAGGCGGAAAAATTAGTTTTTATACAGAAGCTTTTATTGAATACAGTAAGCTTATTGATGATATTTACACTATAGCAGTTTCAGACATTAATATACGTGAAATGAAGCTTTATGAAAAATTTGTTTCATTGCTATCTTTAATTATGGATGAATGTAATAAGAGTGAATCTGTAGAATCCAATAAAAGTATTACTAAAGACATGGCTCCAGTAAAAAAATATATTGATGATCACTATAGCGAAAATATTTCACTTGATATTCTTGCAGGAATTTTTTTTATCAATAAATTTTATCTTACAAGATTATTTAAAAAGCAATATGGTGTTTCGATTATCAATTATTTAATTCAAGTTAGGATTACTCGTGCAAAACAGTTGCTGAGATTTACTGATATGTCTATTGAAAATATTAGTTCCGAAATTGGTTTTAATGACAATAATTATTTTTCAAGGACTTTTAAAAATGTAGAAGGAATTTCTCCGCGTGAATTTAGAAGCAGGTGGTAATAAAATTGCACTGTTTTTTATTTTATGATATAATAGAGGAGTAAAAAATATAAAATACATTATTGCGCTAAATACAAATTTAGCGCAATAGGAAGCGGTAAAAAATGATTAATAGAAAAGATTATCCAGATTTTATAAATGACTATTATATGTATGTTACCGTTGCTAAAGGTCGTTCGAAACGTACAGCTGAGGGTTACCTGATTGATATTAAAGTATTTTTTAGGTATCTGATTTTTATAAAATCTGAAAATGATACGGAGTTTGATAAAATTTCAATTGATAAATTCAGCGTTGAAAGTTTAAAAACAGTAAATTTAAATGTTATTTATGAATATATCTATTTTTTACGTGAAGAACGTGATAACGGTGCTAAATCTATTGCACGAAAAATATCTTCATTAAAAAGCTTGTTTCGGTATCTTAATAAGCAAGTTTGCTTGATTGATAATGACCCTACGGTTAATTTGGAATTACCGTCATTAAAAAAATCATTGCCTAAATATCTCTCCTTGGATGAAAGTATATCTTTACTTAAAACTGTGACAGATAATAAAAATGAATCTGTTCGTGATTATTGCATAATAACGCTTTTTTTAAATTGTGGAATGCGTTTAAGTGAACTGGTTAATCTTAATATTTCTGATATTGATTTTAAAGAACAAAAAATGAGATTACTTGGTAAGGGTAATAAAGAACGAATTATTTATCTTAATTCTTCCTGCATTGAATCATTAAGAGAGTATATTGATTCCCGTGAAAATTCATATGCAGAGCCTGACGCTCTTTTTTTAAGCCGTAAAAATACAAGAATTAGTAAAAGAAGAATTGAACAAATAGTCGAGGAATCCTTGAAAAAAGCAGGTCTTTCCGGACGTGGCTTATCTGTTCATAAGCTTCGTCATACTGCTGCAACGCTTATGTATCAGCATGGAAATGTAGATACCCTTACCCTTAAAGAGATACTCGGACATAAAAGTATAGCTACAACTGAAATATATACTCATTTATCAAATGATATTCTAAAAAAAGCAGCGGAGAGTTCTCCGCTGGCAAATATTAAAAAAGATAAAAATAATAAATAAATTTATCACTTTTTATTATCAAATTTTAAAGCTCTAATTGCATTAAGAATAGCAATTACAGAAACTCCTACGTCGGCAAATACGGCTGCCCACATATTAGTTATACCCAAAGCCCCTGTAATCAAAACAAGCATTTTTACTGATAGAGCAAAAACAATATTCTGTTTGACTATTCTTAATGTTTTTTTAGCAATATCAATAGCAAGAGGAATCTTAGCAGGATTATCGTCCATTAAAACAATATCTGAAGCTTCAATGGCAGCGTCAGAACCAATTGCACCCATAGATATTCCAATGTCTGCTCTTGTCAGGACAGGGGCGTCATTAATACCATCTCCTACAAAAACCAGTTTTCTGTCTTCTTTTTTCTTTTCAATTAATTCTTCTACCTTTTCAACTTTATTTTGAGGCAATAAATCAGTATATACATCGTCAATTTTAAGCTTTTTCGCTGTCTGCACTCCTACTTTATTGGTATCACCGGTTAGCATAACTGTTCTAATATTATTTTTCTTAATAAGTTCTATTGCTTTTTCAGATTCTGGTTTTATTTCATCTGAAATTATTATATGACCGGCATACTCATTATTTACAGATACATGAACTATAGTACCGGTATGATGACACGGATGCCATTTGACTCCAATGTCATCCATAAGCTTATTATTTCCCACGCAAACAAGATTTCCATCAATACAACACTTTACCCCATGTCCGGAAATTTCATTATAGTTGGAAACTCTGCTTTTATTAATTTCCATTTTATATAGTTCTATAATTGATTGGGAAATTGGATGATCAGAATAACTTTCAGCCATAGCGGCAAATTCAATAAGCTGATTTTCTGATACAGATTCAGGATGAACAGCAGTAACCTTAAATACTCCTTTAGTAAGGGTTCCAGTTTTATCGAAGACCATAATATCTGTTTTCGTAAGGGCTTCAATGTAATTACTGCCTTTAATAAGAATACCGTTTTTTGATGCGCATCCTATTCCTCCGAAAAAGCTTAACGGTACAGAAATAACAAGCGCACATGGACAAGATATAACTAAGAATGTCAGTGCACGATGCATCCAGTTAACCCATCCTTCCCCTGTTATTGCCGGGGGAATAACAGCAAGCAATACTGCGCCTATAACAACGCATGGCGTATAATATTTAGCGAATTTGGTAATAAAATTTTCAGAACGTGATTTTTTTTCACTGGAATTTTCTACAAGTTCAAGTATTTTTGAAACTGTTGAGTTTTCAAATTCTTTAGTAACTTTAACATATATCAATCCATTCAAATTCACACAACCGCTAATTACATCATCACCAACTGAAACCTCTCTGGGAACTGACTCGCCAGTAAGTGCTGAAGTATTAATGATTGAGTTTCCATTTATTACTATACCATCTAAAGGAATTTTTTCGCCTGGTTTTATTATTATTATATCTCCAGGCATAATTTCTTCCGGAGCTTTTTGAATAAGCTTTCCGTTAACTTCAATATTAGCATAATCTGGTCTTATATCCATGAGTGAAGAAATTGATTTTCTTGAACGTCCGACTGCATAGCCCTGAAACAGTTCACCTATCTGATAAAAAAGCATTACAGCGCTGCCTTCTTTATATTCACCGGTAACAAAAGCTCCTATTGTTGCAAGTGACATAAGAAAATTTTCATCAAAAATCTGTCCATGAAGGATATTCCTAACTGCTTTAAATATTACATCCCAACCAATTATTATAAAAGGAATCAGATTTAATAATAAATTCCATTTCCCATTTAAAGGTATAAATGAAATAGTAATTAGCAGTATAAAACTAATTAAAATTCTTATTAGAATTTTTTTTTGCTTTTTGCTCATAAATCACCTCAAAATATTACTTTACAGTCTGGTTCAACCTTTTTGCAAGCTTTTACTGCTTTTTTTATTATTTCATCCATTTTTGTTTCATCGGCTTCAAGCGTCATTTTTTGCGCAATAAAGCTTATGGAGACATTTTCAACTCCATCAATCTTTGAAATTGCATTTTCCATTTTTGACGCACAATTAGCGCAGTCAAGATCCACCATTTTCAATACTTTTTTCATAATAGCCTCCTAATAAATTTACTCGCTTATATGTTCCATTCCTTGATTGATGATACTATATACATGATCATCAGCCAACGAATAAAAAACATTCTTTCCTTCTTTACGGCATTTAACCAGTTTATTTGTTTTTAGAAGCCTTAACTGATGAGAAACAGCAGTTTGACTTACATTAAGAAGCTGTGCCATATCACAAACACATAACTCCGTATTAAAAAGTGAATATAAAATTTTAATTCTTGTAGAATCACCAAAAATTTTAAAAAGCTCAGCTAAATCGTATAATTCTTCTTCCGCAGGCAAACTTTCTTTAACGCTTTTTACAACATCCTGATGAATACATAAATACTCGCACTTTTCTGCATTTTCCATAATTCAATATCCTTTCATATGTTTATCTGTTCATATATTAACATATAAATATAAAAATGTCAAGTACTTTTAATATAAAAAAGCAGAGCATTTGAAGTGCCCCCCAAAGATTAGACAAAATTAAAAATTAACTTAGTTGTGAATGAGTTCGGAATTGTACCGGACTCATTCCTTTAAGTTTCATAGAAATTCGTTCGTGGTTGTAATAATCAATATATCTTTTTAATTCATCAATGAAAGCGTTAACGCTTTCAAATTTTTCGCCGTAAAACATTTCAACTTTTAATCTGCCAAAAAAGTTTTCCATAGCTCCATTGTCCATG
>Ga0209064_1000435_pt1 | contig 94717 bp, 80 predicted proteins | sample Inofromicrocosms_FD_187498 | JGI IMG/M metagenome (GOLD analysis project Ga0209064, IMG submission 187498) | Mouse cecum microbial communities from Vienna, Austria - Inoculum for glucosamine and mucus D2O microcosms (SPAdes) (version 2) | ecosystem: Host-associated > Mammals > Digestive system >...
CAGCTCCGCTCTCAACTCCGATCTCCTTCGAGCTCTACTCCCAAACTCAGTTCCCCTCGCTTGAGTGCTCGACTATCTTATCACATACCACTCCCTTCTGTCAACACCTTTTTTACCTTTTTTTGAACTTTTTTTCAAAACCTTGATTTTTATCTACATATAGTAGGGGTATACCTCAATTACCCATACTGCTATGCCCTGTTTTTCGATTTTCTTTTTATAGCTTTCCCAGAAAACAAAAATTTCCTGGAATACTCTTCTATTTTGGCAGGGAATTTTATTTGCATAGAGAACCAGCCCAAGCACTATATATAAAATGAAAGCAGCACCCTCGGTGAAAAATATCCTTTCTCAGAGGACTTCACGAAAAAACGGAGGAAATGAAAAATGAAAGCAGACAGGGGAAAACAGCTTGCCCATATCCTTTGGCGGGTCCTGGTGATCGCGCTGGTCAATTTCATGATCGTGCTGATGCTGTGGAACAGCGGCGGCAGAGCGGCGGCTTTGTCAAAGTACGGCTCCCGTGGAGGAGAAGTGACCCAGATCCAGGAGCGTTTACAGGAATTGGGCTATGATCCCGGTATGGCGGACGGCATTTTCGGCTCCCGCACCCAACAGGCCGTGATCGCCTTCCAGCGGGATCAGGGACTGGATGCCGACGGCATTGTGGGGAAAAACACCCTGGCCGCTCTGGGCCTTTCCAACGGGGGCGGCTCAGGCGGCGCTTACGGGGGCTTCAGTGAAAGCGACGTGCAGCTTTTGGCCTCTATTATTTCCGCGGAGTCCCGGGGAGAGCCTTATGAGGGACAAGTTGCCGTGGGAGCTGTCATTATGAACCGCATTGCCCACCCCTCCTTTCCCAATACCCTTTCCGGGGTGATCTATCAGGAGGGCGCCTTTTCCTGCCTGTACGATGGCGGCATCAACGCCGCTGTAGCGGATTCCGCTTACCAGGCGGCCCGGGAGGCCATCAACGGCTCCGATCCCACCGGAGGCGCTATCTATTATTATAACCCGGCGAAAACCACCAACAAGTGGATCTGGTCCCGTGAAGTGGTAGCCGTGATCGGCGCCCACCGGTTCGCAGTGTAGGAAAGGGCAGTAGTTAGCCGCGAGTAGTTAGTTGTTTAGAAAAGGGCATAAGCGCAATTTGTGCTCGCAATTTGCGCTCTGGGCAATGAGGAATTAGAAGTGCTCGATAAATTGTAGTTTAGCGGGTACCTACTCACCTTCCTCCTGTCATTACTGAACAAAAAGCAAGAAAACCTTGCTTTCTCGGTGAAGAGGCTCGTCCTTTAGCCCTTTGTTTAGGGCATTAAGGGCGAGATCCTTCGCCGGGAAAGCAAATGGAACTTCGCTTTTTGCTCAGCAATGACAAAAAACGGAGTTTTGGCCTTCCTTTCAATGCTTTGCGTCAGCAAAGCCGCCACCGTCCAGCATCTAGCGTCTAGTATCCAGCATCTAAAAACGATCGGGACCGTCCGTAATGGGCGGTCCCGATCGCTTTTATGTGACTGCCCCATCTGACTTCAATTTGGCAAAGGCTTTTCTTTTCACAAAGAAATAGCACACCAGCTGGAAGACCCCTGTGACCAGCCAGGAAACGGGATAAGATAAGAACAGCATTTCCCAGGTGGGGTTTAAGGGCAGAAGGGCGTAGATCCAGATGATACGCAAACCGCAGGTGCCGATAATGGACATGAGCATTGGCATCATGGAAGAGCCTAACCCTCGCAGCATACCTACCATGACATTCATCAGGGCAATGGTAAAATAGGGCACACAGGTGATGAGCATTCTGCGCAGGCCATATTCCATCACCTTTCCGTCGGCGGTATACAGGCTGAGCAGGAAATTCCCCCCCAGATACGCGCCCCCGCCCAGCACAAGGCTAAGCGTGATCGCCATCATCAGGCAGAGCGTGCAGACACGCCTGACCCTTTCCGGCTTTTTCGCCCCGTAATTCTGGCTGGTAAAGCTTTGGGCGGCCTGGGTAAAGGCGTCTACCACCGTCCAGAGAAAGCCCTCCAGATTGCTGGAGGCGGTGGCCCCCGCCATGGCGGCGGAACCGAAGGAATTCACCGTGGACTGAATGATCACGTTGGAAACCGAGAAGGTGGCCCCTTGAATTCCAGCGGGAATCCCGATGCGCATCATTTGCAGCAGCTTGCTTTTCACAATGCGCAGCCGCTTCAGCTCCACCCGATAGGGCGTGTCGCTTTTCACCAGGCACCACAGCACCAGCCCGGCGGAAATCGCCTGTGAGATCACAGTGGCGGTGGCAACCCCGGCCACGCCCATATCCAGCGCGATCACGAAAAACAAATTGAAGCACACGTTTATCAGGCCCGCCGCGGTAAGAAAATACAGAGGACGGCGGGTATCCCCCACCGCGCGCAGCACCGCCGCGCCGAAATTGTAGAGCATGGCCGCCGGCATACCGGCAAAGTAAATGCGCATGTATAAAATGGATTGGTCGATCACGTCCGGCGGAGTCCCCATCCAGGTCAGCACCGGGCGGGACAGCCCGATGCCGATGAAAATCAGCGCCACGCCGGAGATCAGGCTGGTGAGGATCGCGGTATGTACCGTCTCATTCAGCTCGGAAAGCTGACCGGAGCCATAGGCCCTGGCCACCAGCACGTTCACCCCTACCGAAAGGCCGATAAACAAATTGACAATGAGGTTGATGAGCGCTCCTGTGGAGCCTACCGCCGCCAGGGCCTCATTCCCCGCAAAGCGGCCCGCCACCACCATATCGGCAGCATTGAACAGCAGCTGTAAAATGCCGGAAAGCGCCAGCGGTATGGCAAATTTTATGATTTTTCCCAGCAGAGGGCCCTCCGTCATGTCGATTTCAAAGGAGCTCCTGCGTTCCCTGGGCTTTAAGTGAAATTTCACAAGATACACCCTTTCCAAATAATAGCCGTAAGCGGTCAGTTGTCAGCCTTCAGAAATGGGACTTCCCCGATTACTGCTCGCCGCCAGCTTTTTTTCTACCCGGTGCTTTACGACAAAATAGCACCCAAAGTCCACCAGCGCGGCCAACCCCCAAGTGATGGGATAGGAAACATAGAGCATTTCCAGCGTGGGAACTGCGGCAAAGGCCGTATAGAGCCACACTACCCGGAAACCGCACACAAAGGTAATGGTGATCACCATGGGAACAAAGGAAGCCCCCAGACCCCGCAGTACGCCTACCATGTTGCCCATCAGCGCCCCAATGCACTGACAGGTGCATACAATGGCCATTCTCCGAAGGCCAAAGGCGATCACCTCCGGATCCCCGGAATAGATGCCCAAAAGCCCCGGTCCACCAAAATACGCGCCGATGCCCAGCACCAGCCCAACGCTGACTCCAAGCCCCAGACACAGGGCCAGGATCCGATTGACCCGATTGACCTTTTTTGCCCCTACGTTCTGCCCGGTAAACGACATTGCCGCCTGGGAAAAGGCGTCCATTCCCGTGGACACAAAGCCCTCCATGTTGGAGGCGGCGGTATTTCCCGCCATGGCCAGGGGCCCGAAGGAATTGATGGTGGACTGGATCAGTACATTGGAAATGGAAAAGGAAGCCCCTTGAATTCCGGCGGGCAGGCCGATCTTCGCCATTTGCAGAAGCTTATCCTTCTTAATGCGCAGCCGCTTCAGCTCTACCCGGTAAATGCTGTCCGTCCGCATCAGGCAAAGCAGCACCAGCCCTGCGGAAATTGCCTGGGAAATAGAAGTGGCCGCCGCCACGCCTGCCACGCCCATATGCAGCACGATCACAAAAAACAAATTCAAAAGGACATTGACCACCCCGGCAAGCAGCAGAAAATAAAGGGGCCGCTGAGTATCCCCCACCGCCCGAAGCACCGCCGCGCCGAAATTGTAGAGCATCATGCCCGGCATGCCGATAAAATAAATGCGCATGTATAACACCGCCTGATCCAGCACGTCCGGCGGAGTAGCCATAGCCTTCAGCACAGGCTGGGCCAGCAGAATGCCAACAGCGATCAGCGCCACGCCAAACACGGTGCTTGCCAGGATCGAGGTATGTACCGTTTCGCTTAGATCCTTCCGGTTCCCCGCCCCATAGTACTGGGCAACGAGCACGTTGGTACCCACGGAAAGGCCCATAAACAGGGTGACGATCAAATTGATCAGCGCCCCGGTGGCCCCCACCGCGGCCAAGGCACCGCTGCCCGCGAAGCGGCCCACCACCACAATATCGGCGGCGTTGAACAGCAGCTGCAAAATACCGGAAAGCGCCAGTGGTATGGCAAATTTCACGATCTTGCCCAACAGCGGCCCATGAGTCATATCGATCTCATAAGAGCCTCCGCGCCCTCCCAAATGAAAAAGCCTTCGCACAACAAGCCACTTCTTTCTTAAAATTTTGTGTAATGGGGAACGATTAACTGGCCGGTGGTTAAAAAAGATAAAAGCAAAACGCTAACTTGTGTTAGACCTGTGTAGCGCAATAAGAGAAAGGGCGCATGGAATGAGCAATGAAGGGTAAGGGCACGAGTGTTGCAGCCAATGCTCGATAAATTCCAATTTATAGAACAGTTCCCCACTGTCATTCTGAGGAACGAAGTGACGAAGAATCTCGTCCTTGATTCCGGGAAAAAGGCGAAGGACGAGATTCTTCGCTTCGCTCAGAATGACAAGAGGGTGGTGATTGGATAACCGCTAAATTCCAATTTACCACCCTGCCAACGGTCGGGTCAGAAACCGATTTTCCGCACCAAGCAGCTTCACGAGTGGCAGCGGCGCCTCGCCGCCAAATTCCAATTTAACGCACTAAGCCCTCTCCTGTCATTCTGAGAAACAAAGTGACGAAAAATCCCGACCTTACGCCCTTTCTAACAACTAGCTACTAACCACTAAAGCCCCAAAAAAGGCCTGCATTGCTGCAAGCCCCTGGGCGTTTTTATTTCTGAAAGCTGAGGAAAAGCTCTTCCGCAAGCTTTTTCTGCGCCTCGTTCTTTTCGTCTTTTTTGGTATCCGTATAAATCATCAAGTATTTTTCGCTGGGGTGCAAAACGGCGGGAACTTCGTTATCCAGCACCTGGAAGAAGCCCTTTTCCCTTACGCTGTCCAAACAGGCTTTTCCCTTTTCGTCCAGGTTTTCCGGGGCAAATTCGTAAAACTCTGCCTGTACGGTGCTGCCGTTATAGGCAAACTGATACCGGTAGCCCCCTATCGCGCCGATCTCCTTATAGGACATCTCCACGAAGGTGGTCACAGAATCTTTTTTGAACACTACCTTGCCGTTTTCAAAGGCCACCGCTTCCTCATCTTTTACCACAGCCTTCCCGTCCTCCATATAGGAGCACAGGCCCAATAACGTATCTTCATAATCGGCACTGTTTGGTTTTTTCGCGGTTTTCTCTTCCCCGCCGGAAACTGCGGAGGAGGCTTCCTCCGTGGTAAGCTGGGGCAGACGCGGCGCGGCGCCTCCGCAGGCGGAAAGTGTGATCGCCATCGCCCCGGCCATGCACAGGGCCAATATTCTTTTCTTCATCATGCTGCATTCCTTTCTCCGCGTGGATCCCTCTTGTCAGGGAAAAATAAAAGAAAACGCGGACCCTGAAACCAGGGCCAGCGCTTATCCTTCCATGGTGACCCGGACGAGAATCGAACTCGTATTACCGCCGTGAAAGGGCGGTGTCTTAACCGTTTGACCACCGGGCCATATGGTAGCGGCAAATGGATTTGAACCATCGACACTTCGGGTATGAACCGAATGCTCTAGCCAACTGAGCTATGCCGCCATAATGGTGCTTCGCCTCCGGCGAAGCATTGCTTATTATACTGTACCTGCTAGTATTTGTCAAGCAGTTTAGGATTATTTACAGGAAAGAATTGGTTTTCTGTATGCTGCCGGGAAAATTCAGGCAAAAAGACAGCTTTCTTCCACACAGTCGCGCAAGATTTCTCGCTGTCTACAGCTTCTCCAAAATCTTCCGGCGCTTCTCTTCAAACTCCTCCTGAGTGATCAGGTTCTTATACAAAAGTGACTGCGCTTCTTCCATGCGCTGTTCCACAGTTTTTTCCACAGGAGGGACGGCGGACGCGGAAGGAATTTGTTGGTTAATACACCGTAGTTACTCGAAAGGCAGCCGAGTACAGGTGGGCAGCCGCTGACTTAACTGTTATTAAGCGGACAAATTGGAATTTAGCGGCGAGGCGCCGCAGCCACTCGTGAAGCGGCTTGGTACGGAAAGCTAGTTTCCGACCCGACCGTTGGCAGGGTGGTAAATTGGAATTTAGCGGTTATTCGCCCACTCTCTACATGTCATTCTGAACGAAGTGAAGAATCTCTCCCTTTGCCTTTTTCCTTTAGAAATTTAAAAACGAGATTCTTCGTCGGAAAAATGCCAAGAAAGCTATAGCTTTCTGCACTTTTTGCTCAGCAGTGACAATGGAGGAGCCCGTTCGATAAACTGGAATTTAACAGTGAATAAAAGCCATGCTGTAAAGAGCGTTGGATAAGCTCCTGCAGCATGGCTTTTTCTATGGTTTCGATCTATCTGTTCTTGCTTTTTCTCAGCCGTGAATGGAGTAGTTGGGCGCTTCTTTGGTGATCTGGATATCGTGGGGGTGGCTTTCTGTCAGGCCCGCGCCGGTGATGCGCACGAATTTCGCCTTGCTGTGAAGCTCCTCGATATTCTTGCAGCCGGTGTAGCCCATGCCGGAGCGCAGGCCGCCCAGCAGCTGGAAGATGGTATCGGCCAGCGGTCCCTTGTAGGGGACCCGACCCTCTACGCCCTCCGGCACAAATTTCTTCTGTTCGCCCTGGAAATACCGGTCGCTGCTGCCCTTGCCCATGGCGCCCAGGCTGCCCATGCCGCGGTATACCTTGAACTGGCGGCCCTGATACAGCTCGTACTCGCCGGGGGCTTCTTTACAGCCTGCCACCATGGAGCCCAACATGACCACATTGGCCCCTGCTGCCAGTGCCTTTACGATATCGCCGCTGTACTTGATGCCGCCGTCGGCAATGACGGGAATGCCGTGCTTGGCCGCTTCACTGGCCGCGTCGAACACGGCGGTGACCTGGGGTACGCCGATGCCCGCCACCACACGGGTGGTACAGATGGAGCCGGGGCCGATACCCACCTTCACGCAGTCCGCACCGGCGTCGATCAGGGCCTTTGCTCCCTCGGCGGTGGCGATATTGCCCGCGATGACCTGCAGGCTGGGATAAGCCTTCTTCACCTTGGCCACAGCCTCCAGCACACCGCTGTTGTGGCCGTGGGCAGAATCCAGCACCACCACGTCCACCTGGGCCTCGATCAAGGCCGCTGCCCGCTCCAGCACATCTTTTGTAGCGCCGATAGCCGCGCCGCACAGCAGGCGGCCCTTTTCGTCTCTGGCGGAATTGGGGTACCGCACCGCTTTCTCGATATCCTTAATGGTAATGAGCCCCTTCAGGCGCATATGCTCGTCTACAATAGGAAGCTTTTCGATCCTGTGATTTCTGAGGATCCCCTGGGCGTCCTCCAGGGTGGTGCCCACCGGGGCGGTGACCAGGTTTTCCTTGGTCATTACATTGCGAATGGGCTGGTCAAAATCACTGCCCTCCATAAAGCGCATGTCCCGGTTGGTGATGATGCCTACCAGAATGCCGTCCTCACAGATGGGTACGCCGGAAATTTTGAAGCGGCCCATGATCTCATCCGCCTCCCGCACCAGGTTATCCGGGGCCAGGAAGAAGGGGTTCACGATTACTCCGTTTTCAGAACGCTTTACCCGGTCCACCTGGTCGGCCTGGGCCTCGATAGACATGTTTTTGTGAATGATCCCGATGCCGCCCTCCCGGGCCATGGCGATGGCCATATCGGCCTCGGTTACCGTGTCCATGGCGGCGGTCATAATGGGGGTGTTCAACCGAATACGATTTGTCAGGTTTGTGGAAAGATCCGCTTCCCCGGGCAAAACGTGGGATTCCGCCGGAATCAGCAGAACATCGTCATAGGTCAGGCCTTCTTTTACGAACTTGTCCTTGTACTCCATGTCCAGCATAACCACAACTCGCTTTCTCTGTAAATTTCCGCTATTATATAAGGACTTATTATAGCATTGCTGTTTCCCTTTTACAAGGCTTTCCGTCAATTTCCGCCCGCCAAAAATTTTTTCTGAAATCCTCTCTCTTTTGGGAAAAATCTATTGACAGTCCTACCGCTTTGCGCTATTCTATGGCCGTTGACAGGCTTTAATTTACCGTGCTGCCATAACTAGGGCTTGTTTGAAAAATCGAAAACGCCGTCTTTTGCCCATAAACGGGCACTTTCTACGTCAAAAATCCTCGTCAATCGCAAGATTGACTTGCGGTTTTTCCTTGAAATTGACCGTCTCCGGTCAAAAATTCGTCATTTTCTCTATTTTCAAACAAGCCTTAAAACGCTGAAAAGAACAGGAAGATCATTATGAAACGCATTTTCTCCCGGCTGGACTACCGCGGCAAGCAGGCATTGAATCAGGCGGGGCTGTGCAGCATGTTCTGGTTCGCCTGGGCCTTTGGCTGCTATCAGACCGTATACTTGCAGGAGATCGGGTTTTCCGCTTCCCAGCTGGGGCTTCTGAACGCCATCAGCTCCGGGGTGGGAATCGTTTCCGTTTCCTTTTGGGGTATGGTAAGCGACAAGCTGGGCTCTTTACGGAAGGTGTTCATTACCCTATTGATCTGCGCCAGCGCCCTGTATGCCCTGACGCCCTTGATCCCAACGGGCTTTGCCTTTTCGCCCCTGCTGCTGACGGCATTTCTCCCGGCGGTCAATTTCTTTCGGGGCTCCATGTCGACCTTTTCTGAGAATCTTCTGGTGCGCAACTGCAACGAGCTGCGCTTAAACTACGGCATGCTCCGAGGGGCGGGGTCTCTTCTCTTTACGGTAGGCAGCCTGATCATTTCCTCTCTCCTGCCTGCCGTGGGGGTAAAAAACACCTTTTGGCTTACCGGCGTTTTCATGCTGCCGCCTGTGCTGCTGGCCCTGTTTGCCCGGGAGCCCGCCGCGAAGCCCGGCAAAAGCGGGAAGAAGGAAGAAGGGGAAAAGCTGGAGGTCGGCAGGCTGTTTCGCAGCCGCAGCTACCTGATGTTTTTGGTGTTTACCTTTTTCTTTTATCTTGCCGCCTGCTCGGAATCCTCCTTCCTGCCCTACCTGATGAGCGAAACCGGCGTTCCCTCCCAGCAATATGGCATTTTGCTGGGCTATCGGGCGCTGCTGGAGATCCCCTTCCTGCTGCTGATGGTAAAGCTGCGCCGCCGCTTTTCCCTGAGAAGCCTGATCGTTTGCGCCGCCGTGCTGATGGCGTTGGAGTGCCTGGGCTTTGGCCTGTGCACGAAAGGGCTGGGAACCATGCTGCTGTTCTGTACCTTTTTTGGGTTGGGAAACGGCCTTTTTATCGGCGCCTCGCTAAACTATATTTACGAGCTTGCCCCGGAAGGCTTAAAGGCCACCGCTCAAACCTTCTTTGCCTCGGTGTCCTCCATCGCGGGCATTTTAGGAAACCTGCTGGGTGGTATCGTGCTGGATCAGATCGGCGCAAAGCCCTTCTATCTGGTAATTTCCGTCGCTTACCTTCTCAGTGTGGCGATCTTCGTTTTCTCCTTTGACAGGCAGGCGGCGAGCCGCCGCGGGCGCTCGTGAAGCTGCCTGGTGCGGGAAAAATGATTTCTGACTCGACCGAAAAGAAGGCAAGAAATTATAGTTTAGCACCTTTAGGCTCCACTTACGCGAGTAAGGGGTGCTGGTCTCCGGTGGAGACCAGCACCGAACTCGCCTGTCGGCTCAGACATTGCTAGTTGTGCCCCACTGGGGCACAGCAACCGGAGCGAAGCGGAGAAAGCTGTCAGCTAAAGGCTGACCGAGGGGATTATAACCAGCGACTCTATACCACTTTCTGCGTGTGACTATCCCTTCCACCACCTACCGGTGGTCCCCCTCCCCTTGCTTCGCAAGGGGAGGCAAGGGGGTTACTGCTATCTGTTAGTCTGATAAATTATAAATTCAGCAGTGACCTTAGGCTCCCCTTGCGAGCAAGGGGAGCTGTCACGGCTTTGCCGTGACTGAGGGGATTATAACCAGCGATTCTATGTCACTTTCTGCGTGTGACTATCCCTTCCACCACCTACCGGTGGTCCCCCTCCCCTTGCGAAGCAAGGGGAGGCAGGGGGGTTACTGCTACCTGTTAGTCTGATAAATTATAAATTCAGCAGTGATCTTAGGCTCCCCTTGCGAGCAAGGGGGCTGTCACGGCTTTGCCGTGACTGAGGGGATTATAACCAGCGATTCTATGTCACTTTCTGCGTGTGACTATCCCTTCCACCACCTACCGGTGGTCCCCCTCCCCTTGCTTCGCAAGGGGAGGCAAGGGGGTTACTGCTACCTGTTAGTCTGATAAATTATAAATTCAGCAGTGACCTTAGGCTCTCCTTGCTCGCAAGGGGAGCTGTCACGGCTTTGCCGTGACTGAGGGGATTATAACCAGCGATTCTATGTCACTTTCTGCGTGTGACTATCCCTTTCACCACCTACCGGTGCTCCCCCTCCCCTTGCGAAGCAAGGGGAGGCAAGGGGGTTACTGCTACCTGTTAGTCTGATAAATTATAAATTCAGCAGTGATCTTAGGCTCCCCTTGCTCGCAAGGGGAGCTGTCACGGCTTTGCCGTGACTGAGGGGATTATAACCAGCGATTCTATGTCACTTTCTGCGTGTGACTATCCCTTTCACCACCTGCCGGTGCTCCCCGCAGACTGTGAAGCAGTCTGTTTCTCTTCTATAAAAAGGAGAGGTCAGAGGTTATTGCTATTCGTCAGCTCTACAAATTCCAATTTATAGAACAGTTTCTCACTGTCATTCTGAGGAGCATAGAAAGCTATAGGCTTTCTTGACGAAGAATCTCGCCCTTAATTCCTGAAGGACGAGATTCTTCACCGAGACAGCGAGGTTCTCCTTGCTTTGAGAAAGCGCTCGGCGCTTTTTGTTCAGTAATGACAGGAGAAAAACAACTGCCCTTTCTAACAGCTAACTACTAACAGCTAACTACTAAAAAAAGCAGAGAAGAGGCTTCTTCTCTGCTTTTTTTGTTCTTATTTCAAGCCTTGCAGGCCGCTTACGGCCGGATCTCTTCCTTTCCGCCCATGTACATTCTGAGGGGTTGGGGAATTTTGATGCTGCCGTCGGCCTGGAGGTTATTTTCCAGGAAGGCAATGAGCATTCTGGGTGGGGCCACTACCGTGTTATTCAGGGTATGGGCGAAATAGTTTCCGTCCTTGCCCTTGACGCGGATCCCCAGCCGCCTGGCCTGGGCGTCTCCCAGGTTAGAGCAGCTGCCTACCTCGAAATATTTCTTCTGGCGGGGGGACCAGGCCTCCACGTCCACGCTTTTTACCTTGAGATCGGCCAGATCTCCAGAGCAGCATTCCAACGTGCGCACCGGGATATCCATGGAGCGAAACAGCTCTACCGTGTAGCTCCACATTTTATGGTACCAATCCATGCTGTCCTCCGGCTCACAGACCACGATCATTTCCTGCTTTTCGAACTGGTGGATCCGGTATACGCCTCTCTCCTCAATGCCGTGAGCGCCCACCTCTTTCCGGAAGCATGGGGAATAGCTGGTCATGGTGCGGGGAAGGGTTTCCGGCTCCAGGATCGTGCCCATAAACTTGCCGATCATGCTGTGCTCGCTGGTGCCGATGAGGTAAAGATCCTCCCCTTCGATCTTGTACATCATATTTTCCATTTCCGCAAAGCTCATGACCCCGGTGACCACATCGCTGCGGATCATAAAGGGCGGAACACAGTAGGTAAAGCCCTTGTCGATCATAAAATCCCTGGCGTAGGAGAGAATGGCGGAATGAAGCCGGGCAATGTCGCCCATAAGATAATAAAAGCCGTTGCCGCTGGTGCGCCGGGCGCTGTCCAGGTCAATGCCGTTTACGCTTTCCATGATATCGGTGTGATAGGGGATCTCATAGTCCGGCACCACGGGTTCGCCGAAGCGCTCCAGCTCTACATTTTCGCTGTCGTCTCTGCCGATGGGCACGCTGTCGTCAATGAGGTTGGGGATCACCAGCATACGGCTGCGGATCTCCACTGTCATTTCCGCTTCCTTCTGCTCCATGGCCGCAAGCTCACCGGCGATCTCCGCCACCTTGCGCTTTGTTTCTTCGGCTTCCTCCTTTTTACCTTCCTTCATCAGCCCGCCGATCTCCTTGCTGATAAGGTTTCTCTGCTGACGAAGCTCGTCTCCCCTGGCCTTGGAGGCCCGGAACTGCTGGTCCAGCTTCAGCACCTCGTCTACCAGAGGCAGCTTTTCGTCCTGAAATTTCTTCCTGATATTTTCCTTGACCCGTTCCGGGTCTGTTCTGATCAGCTTGATATCCAACATGAAGCTTTCCTTCTTTCTTTGTTTTCTGTGGCTGTCTATTGCCTTTGCAGCTTTAATTCGTTCAGAAGATTTTGCAGATCCTCTTCTCCGTAAAATTCAATTTGCAGCGTACCCTTTTTCTTTGTGCCCGATACCTTGACCCTTCTGCCCAGGTACTCGCCCACGGCCAGCTGCGCTTCCTCGTAATACTGATTTTTCCCCCGGCCGGGGGAGGACTTCTTTTCACCCAGGCGCTTGGCCATGGTTTCCAGCTCCCGCACGGAAGCACCCTGCTTCGCCTTTTGCGCGCCCTTCCTCATATCTTCCGGCGTTTTGAAGCTCAAAAGTGTTCTGGCGTGGCCCGCTGTGATCTCTCCCTGCTCCAGCATATCCTGAAGATCTTCGGGCAAATTCAAAAGCCGCAGGGCGTTTGTCACCGCCGGGCGGGATTTCCCCACCGTTTGGGAAACCTCTTCCTGAGTAAAGCCCTGGGTCTCGATCAGGGTGCGGTAGCCCCTGGCCTCTTCCAAAGGGGTCAGATCCTCCCGCTGGAGATTCTCGATCAGGGCAAAAAGCATTTCCTCGGTATCGGTCATTTCCCGAACCACCGCCGGAACCTCGGAAAGCCCCGCCATGCGCGCTGCCCGCCACCGGCGTTCGCCCGCTACGATGCGGTACCCGCCGCTGACAATGGGCCGCAGCAGCAAAGGCTGCAGCACCCCGTGCTGTGAAATGGAACCAGCCAGCTCGGAAAGGGCCGCGCTGTCAAATTCTTTTCGGGGCTGCTCCCGGTTGGGCTCGATCTCGCTGATCTTAATACTGACGGCGCCCTCGCCTGTCTCTGGGCTGTTCTCTGCGAAAATGGCGTCCAGTCCTTTTCCCAGTCCTCGTTTTTTCATTTTGCCAAACACCCTTTCCCTGCCGCCGGAACTTCGGATCCGCTCCTATTCCGGCAATTTCTGTATTTCAGGTCATTTATTGTTTTTCAAAACCTCCGCCGCCAGCTCTCCATAGGCCTCCGCCCCTTTGGAGGAGCGGTCATAGTACAGCACCGGCTGCCCGAAGCCCGGGGCCTCGGAAAGCCGCACGGTTCTGGGGATCACTGTCTTAAACACCTTGCGAGGGAAATACTTTTTCACTTCCTCCACCACCTGCTGGGTCAGGTTCAGCCGCCCATCGTACATGGTAAGGAGCACCCCTTCGATATCCAGCCGGTCATTATACTGCCGCTTGACCCGGCGCACCGTGTTCATCAACTGGGACAGGCCCTCCAGCGCATAGTATTCGCACTGGATCGGGATCAAAATGGTGTCCGCCGCGTTTAAGGCGTTGGTGGTGATGAGCCCCAGTGACGGCGGGCAGTCGATCAAAATGAAGTCGTATTCCAGCCGAACGGAGGCCAGGGCGCTTTTCAGCGTGTCCTCCCGGTTTGCCTTTCCGGCAAGCTCCAATTCCGCCGCCGCCAGGTCAATGCTGGAGGGCAGCAGGTCAAGATTTTTGAAGGCGGTTTTCACAATGGCGCTTTTTGCTTTCTCTCCGCTTATCATTACCTCATAAATGCTTAAAATACAGCTGCGCCTGTCCACTCCCACCCCGCTGGTGGTGTTTCCCTGAGGGTCCGCGTCGGCCAAAAGTACCTTTTTCCCCTTATCTCCCAGCGCGGCGGCCAAGCTGACGGCCGTAGTGGTTTTTCCCACGCCGCCCTTTTGGTTCGCGATGGCAATGATCTTTCCCATGGGAGCCCCTTTCCCCGAAAATGCAGGTACACCCTGCCGGCATTCGTCCTTTTTCCGGTCAATAGTCTTGTTGCTCTCTATGATAGCATAAAACCCCCGGAAAGGGAAGTGTTATCCTCCTGAAACTTGAAAATTCTCTCCTCCCTTTTCCAATGTTTCATGTGAAACATTGGATCCATGCACCAGGAAACGACCACAAAAGTTTCCTTTGTCCTTCCCCAGTATCCAGCATCTAAGGAAAAGCGGCCGGGCAAATGCCCGGCCGCTTTTCCTTGTGGGAAATGAATAAGGGAATGGGTTAAACTTGTACTCGAAATTTGGGGCGCCCTTCCGGGCGCTTTGCCGAAGCAGAACTGCCTTGTTTTCAGAGTTCTTTACCCGGCAATGCTCTTTGTGAGCTTCGGGATCCGCACGGTGCACTCAATGTAGTCCTCTGTTTCCTTTCGCTCGGACTGTGCCTCGATCCCGGCGGTTTTCATGGCGTCCACCGCATGATCTATAGTATTGATAAAAAGACGGATATCCTTTGCCACAAAGGTTCTTTTGGCCTTCCCCTTGGCTGCCCTTGGTTTCAGAGCCTCCGCCACCAACTCTTCCGTTTTGGAAACGTTCAGCTCTTTTTCGATCACGGTGCGAAGCATCTTTTGCCTCAGGCTCATGTCGGTAATCTTCAAAAGTGCCCGGGCGTGCCGCTCTGTCAAACCCGCCGCCAAAATCTCCGCCTGCTCCTCCGGGCTGAGCCTTAAAAGCCGTACCTTGTTGGCAAGGGACGATTGGCTCATTCCCAGCCGTTTTGCGGCCTCCTCCTGGGTGATCTGCCACTCCCGCAGCAGATTGACAATGGCGTTGGCTTCTTCAAACATTTGCAGATCCTTCCGCTGCAAATTTTCCAGCAAAGCCAGAACAGCGCTGTCCTCCGGCTCACATTCCATCAGAAGGGCAGGGATCTGGCTGAGCCCCAAGAGCCCGCAAGCCCGCAGCCGCCGTTCCCCAGCCACCAGGTAATACCGGCCGCCTTCCTTCCGCACCGTTACCGGCTGCAATAAGCCGTTTTCCCGAATGCTTTCGGCAAGACCGCTGAGTTCTTCCTCCCGAAATTCCTTTCTGGGCTGAGAGGGATTGGGCTGTATTTTGGAAACCGGCAGCCGTGTGAGCTTCAGCTTCTCTCTGAAAAACATGGGCCTGCCTCCGTTTCCGTTTACCAGAAGGAGGGAAAGCTTGTCCTCTCGCTTTCTGTGCCCCCAGTATACACCCCTAAAACGCAGGTTTTTGTAGAAAGGAGTCGCCTGAAAAAAATTTTTTGCGGGCGGCTGCGCCGCTGGCGCTCGGGAAGCTGCTTGGTGCGGGAGTTTGGTTTCCAACACGACCAAAACCAAACAAACAGATCAAATTGGCGGCGAGAAAAGCCTTTACTTGTAGAGGGAAAACAGACTGCTACACAGTCTGCGGGGACCGCTCTGACCCGTTCTCGTTTGCCAGCTCGGTTGCTGTGCCCCGGTGGGGCACGTCCAGCAATGTCTGAGCCGACAGGAGAGTTCGGTGCAGGGCAATGCGCCAAGAAAGCCATAGCTTTCTGCGCTTTGCACCCGAGCCAATAGGCGAGACTTCGTGGAAAGGATAGTCACACGCAGAAAGTGGGATAGAACCGCTGGTTTCAATCCCCTCAGTCAGCCTTCGGCTGACAGCTCCCCTTGCCTCAAGGGGAGCCTAAGGGCTCTAAATCGCAACTTATCGCCTTGCTTACGGTCGAGTCGGAAACCACCCTTCCACACCAATCAACTTCACGAACGGCCGCGGCACTTCGCCGCCAAGTTTCAATTTAGCGACTGGTCCTTTTCGGTCATTCTTCGCAACAGCCCACTAAATTATAGTTTAGCGTCCTGATTCCGCTATCACTATTGTCATTCTGAGGAACGAAGTGACGAAGAATCGCGTCCTTAACTCCAGGGCAAAAGGGCAAAGGACGAGATTCTTCACTTTGTTCAGAATGACAGGAGGGAGATGAGCGGATAACCGCTAAATTCCAATTTACCACCCTGCCAACGGTCGGCTCAGAAACCGGTTTCCCGTACCAAGCAACTTCACGAGTGCATGCGCCGGCTCGGCGCTAAATTCCAATTTGCCTGCTTACTAACGGTCGGGTCAGAAGCTGTCCTTTCACACTCGGTAGCTTCACGAGTTGGTGCAGCGGCACGCTGCAAATTCCAATTTAGCAGCTACCCCTTTTCTGTCATTCTCGGGAACGCAGAAAGCTATAGCCTTCTTGACGAAGAATCTCGTTCTTAAAGCCCTTCAAAAAAACCGAAGGACGAGATTCTTCGCAGCAGCAAGGCTTTTTGATTTTGCTCAGAATGACATTTGGATACAAAAGAGTAACCCAGAACTTATAGTTCAACACCCTTAGGCTTCCCTTGTAAACAAGGGGAGCCTAAGGGCAGATAAATTCTAAGCCTTAAAAGCTTTTCAGAATGGTGATCTCCTGTTTTCCCGCGTCCATTCGGATCGTTCCGCCAATGGGCAGGGTCAGCATGGGAATAGTATGGCAGCAGTCTATGTCCGCCAAAATAGGAAGCTTTTGCCCGTCCAGCACCTCCAAAAGAATCTCTGCCCAGGTTTTTCCCGTTCCCTGGTTGTCAAACTTTCGATGCTTTCCTAAAAGAATTCCGCTTACCTGATCAAACACACCGCAAAGCTTCAGCATGGTAAAATACCGTTCCGCATGCGCGGCGAATTTCTCCGTGTCCTCCAGAAACAGGATATCCCCCTTTTGAAACTTGGGCATATAGGGGCTCCCCAGCATACCGCTGATCGTATTGAGGTTTCCGCCCAACAGTCTTCCTTCCGCAATTCCCGGCTGTACAGTGATCCAGCGATTGGGCTTTTCCTCTTTTTGGGAAACACCCTTTTTCCAATCTGTCAGCTCATCGGAGAAAAAAGCCGGTTTGCGGCAAAGAAAGGGCGGTGTTTCCTCCAGAGTCTGCCTCAGGCTGAAAAGGGAATCCTTCAAAAAGGGGGGCTGCTGCCCAAAGGTGGTTACAAAATTTGGGCCGTAGTAAGTAACCAGTCCCGTTTTTTGAAAAACTCCCAGCAGCAAAGCTGTAATATCAGAATGGCCCACAAGCATCTTGGGCCATTCCGCAAAAGTCTTATAATCCAAATAGGGCAAAAGGGCATTGGATACCATACCGCCTATGGAGGCCATGATGCAGCTCACCTCCGGATCGCGGATCAGCTCATTCAGCTCCTCCGCCCGTTCCCGAGCGGCGCCGGAACGGTAGTGATCTCTCTTTCCCGTAAGCTTTCCCAGCCTTACCCGGTATCCCGCGCTTTCCAAAAAACGTCTCGCGCTTTCGGTGGCCTCCGGCGTGACCGCTGTAATAGGATAAGAAGAGGAAAAAATTCCGATGGTATCGCCCTTTTTCAGCATGAAGCTTCTCCCTTTATAAATATTTCTTAAAGCCCTTGACCTCTTCAAAACCCAGGGCCTGATAGAATTTGTGGGCGCCCTTGCGCTGGTTTCCGGAAACCAGCATTTCATAATGGCAGTCCATTTCCCTTCCCCAGCGCTCGATTTCTGAAACCATGGCCCTGCCCACGCCCTTTCCCTGATATTCCGGCAGCACCGCCACATTTTCAATGAGCAGGATCGGGCGGCAATCTCCGCAGATATCCTCAAACACCACGCCCAGCAGGGTGCCGCACAGCGTACCCGTTTCCCGGTCAATGGCGGCAAGCAGGTATTTCTGAGGATCCCTCCGCACTTTTTCGATCAGCTCTGCGGCTTTTTTCCCGTCCTTTACTTTACCATCGCTGATCACCTGCATTACTGTGTCCAGGGCCTCCTGATCCTCCGCCCCGGCCTTTCGCAACATCAGTTCCATTCTTCTTCCTCCTGCCTCAAAGCGGGTGCTTTGTAATGGTTCCCCCATGGCGGGGATAGCCCTTTGGGGTAAAGGCCTTTTTCTGAATGGAGAGAATCTTGCGTTCTCCCGCTTCCGGCAGAAAAAGGGAAAAAACCTCCACGTCTGTGCCACCCAAAAGCTCCAGGGCATGGCTCGCCTGTTCCAGCTCCTCTTCGGCGCCGGGCCCCTTCATAGCCAGAAAATGGCCCTTCATTTTGACAAGGGGCAGGCAGTATTCGCACAAAACATTCAGGGGCGCTACCGCCCTGGCCGTGACGATATCATAGCTTTCCCGCATTTTGTGATCCAGTCCGGCCTCCTCCGCGCGCTTGTGGACCCTTTTGGCTTCGAGACCCAAGGCAGAACAGACCTCCCCCAAAAAGACCAGGCGCTTATTGAGCCCGTCCAAAAGCGTAAGCTCCAGATCGGGCCGCATGATCTTCAAGGGGATCCCCGGAAAGCCGGCCCCGGTGCCCACGTCGATCAGCTTTGCCCCCTGCTTGATCCTGCAATGGGAAAGCAGGGTAAGGCTGTCGAGAAAATGCTTTTCCACCACCTCGGCGGGGTCGGTAATGGCGGTGAGGTTGATTTTTTCGTTCCAGGAAAGCAGCAGCTCCAAATAGATTTGAAACTGCTCTGCCTGGCTGGGGGAAACCTTGATTCCCAGCGCCTTTGCTCCGGCGATAAGCTCCACTTTGTGATCTGTCACAGAGATCCCTCCTTGTTCTGCTCCGTGCCGTGAGCGGCAAGCCAGATCAGCAGCACGGAAATATCCGCCGGGCTCACCCCGGAGATCCTGCCGGCCTGCCCCACGTTTTCAGGGCGCACTTTATCAAGCTTTTCCATGGCCTCCAGCCGCAGCCCGGTGATCTTTTTGTAATCGATACCGGGAGGCAGGAGCTTTTTTTCCACCCTTCGCATTTCTTCAATATCCGCGGTCTGCCGCCGGATATAGCCCTCATACTTGAGGCTGATCTCCACGCTTTCCAGTACCGCCTGGGGAAGCTCCGGCCGGGTGCTGTCGATTTCCCGCAGGGCCTCATAGGTGATCTGCGGGCGGCGAAGCAGGTCGCACAGCCTTACTCCTGTGGTCACGGGAGATGTTTCATGTGAAACAAGGATCTCGTTCAGCTCATCGGAAGGCGGAAAAACGGTGGAATTTACCCGTTTCCCTTCCTCCCGGATCAGCTCCTGCTTTGTGAGAAACTTCCCCCAGCGGCTGTCGGAGATCAGGCCCAGCTTCCGGCCCAGGGGGGTTAGCCTTTCATCGGCATTGTCCTGCCGGAGCACCAGGCGGTATTCGGAGCGGGAGGTCATCATACGGTAAGGGTCGCTTACTCCCTTTGTGATCAGGTCGTCGATCAGGGTACCGATATAGGAGCTGGCCCTATCCAGCACAAACCTTTCCTTCCCCAAAGCCCTGTGGGCGGCGTTGATTCCGGCGATCAGGCCCTGGGCCGCGGCCTCCTCATAGCCGGAGCTTCCGTTAAACTGCCCCGCGCCGTAAAGGCCCGGCAGGTCCCGAAACTCCAGGGAGGCGTCCAGCTGCAGGGGATCGCAGCAATCGTATTCAATGGCATAGGCGCTGCGCATGATCTGGGCATGCTCCAGCCCCTTGATAGTATGGTAAAAGGCAACCTGCACGTCCTCCGGCAGAGAAGAGCTCATGCCCTGCAAATACATTTCCTCCGTGTGCAGGCCGCAGGGCTCAATAAAAAGCTGGTGCCGGGGCTTTTCGGGAAACCGCACCACCTTGTCTTCGATGCTGGGGCAGTATCTTGGCCCCACCCCGGAGATTTGGCCGGAATACAGGGGAGAACGGTGAATGTTCTCCAAAATCACCTTTTTCGTTTCGTCATTGGTCCAGCTCACATGGCAGACGGTTTTATTTTTTACCGTGCCCTCCGTATCATAGGAAAAAGGAATGGGAGGCTCGTCTCCCTCCTGCACCTCCAGGTCTGAAAAATCGATGGAGGAGCGGAGCACCCTGGCGGGGGTGCCGGTCTTAAACCTGCGCAGGGAAATTCCCAGCTCCCGCAGGGAATCGGGCAGAAAGGCGGAAGGGAACATGCCGTCCGGCCCGCTTTCATAGGAAACGTCCCCCACAAAAACGCGCCCGCCCAAAAAGGTCCCGGTAGCAAGGATCACCGCCTTTGCGGTAAACACAGCACCTAGCCTGGTGGTAGCATACCACAGGCCGTTTTCCGTTTTCAGGGAAACCACCTCGGCCTGGCGAAGCTCCAGATTTTCACAGGTCTCCAGGCAGTGCTTCATGGTTTGGGAATACAGCGTTCTGTCGATCTGTACCCGCAGAGAATGAACGGCGGGACCCTTTCCAAGGTTCAGCATTCTGCTTTGCAGGGTGCAGGCGTCCGCTGCCCGTCCCATTTCCCCGCCCAGGGCGTCGATCTCCCGAACAAGGTGCCCCTTGGCCGTGCCGCCGATACTGGGATTACAGGGGCAGTTCCCCACAGCGTCCAGATTGATGGTGAACACCGCCGTTCTGCACCCCAGCCGGGCGGCGGCCAGACCTGCCTCAATGCCGGCATGTCCCGCGCCGATCACCGCCACATCTAATTTCCCAGCGTCATACATGACCTTTCCCCCTTGTAATCAAAACACAGCTTCACTCTTCACGCCCCGTTTCCCTTTTCAGGATCCAGCGGGCCACCGCGTCTTCCTCGTTGCTGCCGATCACCGCTGTGGCGGCATGCTTCAGCTTTTCCGCGGCATTGGAAACGGCATAGGCTTCATCGGCGGCCCCAAACAGATCCAGGTCGTTTTCCCCATCGCCGAACGCCACCAGCCGATCCGCCTTCAGCTTCTCCTTCAGCTGAGAAGCTGCATTAGCCTTGGAGGCGCCTTGCGGAATGACCTCAAAAAAACAGTCCCCGCTGTAAAGCTCCGTCTGTAAAAAGCAGTGAAACTGTTCCCGATACCGCTCATAAAGAGGCCGCAGCTTTTCCTCCTCGTCAATACAGGTAAAGTAAAAAGCCTCCCCCTCCAAAAGCTGTTCCCATTGGGAAACCGGACGGTCCCGGGGATCCGGTTTCCTGGAATCGAGAAACGCCCGGGTTTTCTCATTGATCTCCTGCCGCAAATAAGAAAAATGCTCCTGCCCGTCATAGGTGTAAACAATGGGGGAAATCCCGTTTTCCAGCAGGGCCTTCAAAAGCTCTTCCGCTTCCCACCTCGTGAAAAAATAAGAAAGCAGCAGCTCTCCCGAGCTGTTGTCACGCACCAGCGTCCCGTTATAGGTGATCAGTGGGATCCGGGCCGTAAGCCCGGAGGTGGCCCTGGAGGCGGTAAGGTAAGAACGGGCCGTGGCATAGGAAAAAAGCATGCCCCGCTCCGTCAGCTCATTGATCACCCGATTGGTAAAGGGGGAAGTCCTGACATCCCCCCGCAGCAGCGTGCCGTCCAAATCAGAAACATACAGCGTTTTCATGTCTCCCCCCAAAAAAGCATCAATGCCCTGCCCTTCCATTGCTCGGCATTCAGTATCAAAAGCCCTTCTCTAACAACTAACTACTAATAACTAACAACTACTTCCCTACGCAAAACTCCTCAAACACCCGGTCGATGATCTCCTCGGAAACGGTTTCTCCCGTCAGAGAATACAGGGCGGAAAGGGCGTTTTCAATACAGACGGTGGCGGCGTCCAGCGTAAGGCCGCCCCGAAGCGCCCGCTCCGCTTCTTTCACAGCCTCCAGGGCCTGAAGCACGTCGCTTCTCTGGCGCTGGGTAAAGAGAACTCCCTCGGAAGGGGCAAAGTCCTTTGCGCCCAAGAGCTCGGAAACCTTTTCCTCCAATGCCCCCAGTCCCTGGCCGGACAAAGCGGAGAAGGGAAGAAGATGAGGAAAGGCCTCTTCCAGCCTTTTACTGTCCAAGGTACGCGGAAGATCGGATTTATTGATCAAGAGGATCGTCCTGTCGGGAGGAAGCTCCAAAGCCCAGGAAAGCTCCTCCTGAGAAAGCTCCTGAGAGGCATCGAACACCACCAGGATCAGCTGGGCGCTTTTCAGCCGCTCCCTGGCCGCCTGGACGCCAATGGTCTCTACCGGGTCGTCCGTTTCCCGCAGCCCGGCGGTGTCCGCCAGGCGCAGGGGGATCCCTCCCAGCTGTACCGTTTCCTCCACGATATCCCGGGTGGTTCCGGCATATTCCGTCACGATGGAACGCTGCTGTCCGGAAAGCAGATTCATCAGGGTGGATTTTCCCGCGTTGGGCCGGCCGGCGATCACAGTATCCACGCCCTCCCGGAAAATTTTCCCCCGGTCGAAGGTATCGTCCAGCGCGGAAAGCTTCTCTATGATCTCAGAAAGTCTCTGAAGAAGTTCCGTTTCCTCCAGGGCGGGTACGTCCTCTTCCGGAAAATCGGCCCAGGCCGCCAGATGGGCGGCAAGCTCCGCCAGAGAATCCCGCACGGCGGCCACTTTTTTGGAAAGCGCGCCGCTGCTTCCCGCCTGGGCGGCCCGGGCGGCCTGCTCGCCGTTTGCCCCAATGAGCCGCATCACCGCCTCCGCCTGGGTCAGATCCAGCTTTCCATGAAGAAATGCCCGGCGGGTAAATTCCCCCGGCCCGGCGGGAGCGGCGCCGGCGCGAAGGATCACTTGGAGCAGCCGCTCGGTCACATACAGGCCTCCGTGGCAGGAAAGCTCCACCACGTCCTCACCGGTATAGCTTTTTGGCGCTGAAAATACCAAAGCCACCACATCGTCCAGCTTTTCGCCGTTTGGAAGAAAGGCCCCGCCCAGCTGGGCGGTATACCCTGCCATTTCGGAAATTTTCTTCCCGCTTTTTCCACGAAAGACCCGGTCCGCCACAGCCTTGGCGTCTTTGCCGGAGATCCGCACGATCCCAATGCCGCCCGGCGCAAACCCGGTGGAGATCGCCGCAATGGTTTTTTCCCTCTGCATATGCCCTTCCCCCTCTTTCTATCCTCTGCCCTCAGCTTTCGGCTGTTGCAGGGTATTTTTTCGCAAACGGACGCTTCCCACGGTCAGTGTTCAGTAAAAAAGGGGCCGCCTTTTCAGGCCGCCCCAAAGCTGCTCTATCGACCCGAGGGAAAAACAGGTCTCAGAACCGATGCTTACAACCGAGAAACACCAACAAAAACAGATTTTTTGGTGTTCTCCAGCTGTAAATTCAGGTTCTTATTTATTGATCTCGATCTTTCCGTAAATGGGCATATCAGGGGCGTCGGATTTCGGCCCCTCCGCCCTGGGCGTATTGTTCGCCGAAGAGCCGCTTCTGCCGCGGTCCCGGCCGCCGCCCCTGCGGTTATCATAGCCGCCTCTGCCGCCGCGCCGGTCGTTTCTCCGGTTATCATAGCGCTGAGGCCGCTCGCCGCCCTCCGGGCCGATGACCACATGGCGGTTCATATCTGTTCCCTCGCTCCAGGATTTTGCGCCCTCCACCGTCTGTACAGCGGTGTGAATGATCCTGCGCTCATAGGGGTTCATGGGCTCTAAGGAAGAATTCCTTCCGTATTTTACGGCACGAAGCGCCATGCGCTTGCCCAAAGCCTCCAAGGTTTCCTTCCGCTTTTCCCGATAATTTCCCACGTCCAGAGTAATGCGGTAATAGGATTCTTCCACATGGTTTGCCACCAGGGAAGCAAGATACTGCAAAGAATCCAGAGTCTCTCCCCGGTGCCCGATCACAAAGCCGATATCCTCTCCGCTGAGGCTCAAGGCCGCGCCGGCTTCCTCCCTGCTGATCTCCACCTGCACATCGGAGAGACCCATTTCCCGCAGCACGGCCTTCAGATATTCTGCAGCCATTTCGGCGGGATCGCTGTGAGTTTCAATATACGCCCTTACCTTGGCGGGACTTCCGCCAAACAGACCAAAGGTTTTTTTGGTGGGCATTTCCAAAATTTCAAATTCCGCCTCGGTGGTATCCACGCCCAGCTCCCGGCAGGCGTTGGCAAACGCCACTTCCACCGTTGCGCCCTGGGCCACAGCTTCTTTTATCATAACCGTTATTCTTCCTTTCCGTTACTTTTTGGTTCCTATATAAGCGCTCGAGTCATTTCCGCCCGAACCGCCTTTTTTCTTTTTTGAAGCCTGCTTTTGCTGCTTTCCTCCGTCCTTTTCCTGCTTTTTCTGAGTACCGGCGGCCAGTCTGTCCGCAATCTGCTTTTGTGCCTCCGCGGAAAGAGGGCGCACATTCGCCTCCGCCAGCTCCAGGGTAACGGCCCGCTGCGCTTCCGTCATGGCGGTCATATGCGCGGCGCTGAAATATTTATTGGTCACAACGCTTTGCGCCCAGCTGGTCAAGGAAGAGATGATCCAGTAAAAACCAACGGCCGCAGGCATGGTATAGGCCCAGTACAGGCTGATCAACGGAAACACACAGGTCATCACCAGCATGCACCCCATGGGGTTTTGTCCGGTGGTTTTCTTTTGATAGAGCATGGTATATACCTGGAAAGCCACGCTGCTGACCAGGGAAAGCACGGGGATCAGCCACAGAAAGGTGCTGAACGCGGCGCCCTGAGGCGTGGAGAGCAGATCCAGGCCGAGAAATTTAAAACCCTTGGAAAAATCCTCGATCTTCGCGATATCCCCAGCGGAAAACATGGTCAGGTTATCCCGCAGGGCGCTGAAATTTCGAATGATCTGAAGCTCTGAATAAATACCGCCTGTGGAAACCATGCCGGGGATCTTGGAGATGTATTCCGTGGCCTTGTTTACCGTATCGGAAGCGATATGCAGCGTATTGGACAGCGGCATGATCACGGAATAGTAAATACCCAGCATGATCGGAAAAGGCAAAAGGGTGGTCAAACAGCCGTTTGTGGGGCTTACCCCTTCCTTTTCATAGAGCTTCATCAGCTCGTCATTATACTTCTGCTTGTTATTTGCGTATTTCTTTTGCAGCTCCTTCTGCTTTTCCTGAAGCTTGCTTTGAGAGGCCATGCTTCGCTGCTGCTTCAAGGAGGTGGGGAAAAGAGCCAGTTTCAGAATAATAGTAAATAGAATAATGGCAACGCCGTAGTTTCTGAATATGGTATACAGAAACCACAGGAGATACCCGAGAATACTTCCGAAAAAATTAAATATTGCCATGGTAACGCAACGGCTCCTCTGTTTCAGCTTCCCAGCTTTTTTTCTTTTTTCTCCGGCACCGGGTCATATCCGCCCCGGCTCCAGGGATTACACCGTAAAATACGCCATATGGTAAGAAGGCTGCCCTTTAAGGCCCCAAAGCGTTCAATGGCCTCTATCCCATATTGAGAGCAGGTAGGAATATACTTACAGGAGGCAGCGGTTCGGGAAGAGATCGCGGAGCGATAAAACCTGATCAAGCCGATCAAAATCCGCTTCACCGCATGTCCCTTTCCTTCTTTTCCGTTTTCGGGCGTTTTAATACCCCCGCAGCGGAAAGCTGTTTTTCCAGCTGCCTTTTTACTTCCGTGCTCTTTTTATGAGGGGTTTTCCCTCTGGCCACGAAAACAAGGTCACAGCCCGGCAAAATTTCCGGAAAAAGCTGTCGAAACGCTTCTTTGATCACCCTTCTGGAACGGTTTCTCATCACGGCGTTTCCGATTTTTTTACTGGTGGTGATCCCCACTCTGGTGATCCCCAGCCGGTTCTTTCTCACATAGGTCACCGCAAGGGGACCTACAAAGCTTTTTCCTTTCATATATGCCTGCCGAAAGTCGCTGTTTCTGCACAAAGATACCATTTTTTCCATGCTGGACCGCACTCCCGGTATATCCACCAACTCTAAAAAAATACAAAACAAAGAAAGGCCACGCGAGGTGACCTTTGAAGCGCCTTTTTAGTAAGAAAGGCGCGCTCTGCCTTTTGCTCTGCGGCGTGCAAGTACCTTGCGTCCGTTACGATCGGACATTCTTTTCCGGAACCCATGCTCCTTCTTTCTGTGGAGCTTCTTCGGCTGATAGGTTCTCAACATACCAAAAACCCTCCTTTCGGGCTGCTTTCCCGAAGGCAATATGATCCTGATGCCTTGCGATTTAGTATTATACCGTAACTCTGCCGCCTCTGTCAACAAAATTTTTTCTTCTCTTTCCCGAAAAAAAGAGCCATTCTTTTCTTTCCAAATTTCTTTTTTCCAAAAATCTAATATCAGTAGCGCTTTAGAAATGTAAAAACACAATCCATTGTGTTTTTTACCAGATCCTGCTTTTTCTATATTTTCCAGAAAAAAATTTTGAAATTTTGTAGTGCAAAACCCTCCTATTTATGTTATACTTCTATTTGTATATCGGCATTTTTCTTTCCTTTTTTTGAAAGCCCCGCCCTATGGAAAGAGTACAGACCGAAAATACCGAATTGAAACTGTTTTCTGGAGGGAGCCGCCTTGGATTCTTTCAACCAAACCTGGGAGCTGATCTGTGATTTCTGCCAGTCCAGAATCACAGACGTGGCCTACAAGACCTGGTTCAGCCGGTTAAAGCCCGTTTCGCTGGATTTTGAACAGGGGCTGGCCATTATTGAGGCGCCGAACGAATTTCATAAAAATACTCTCCTGCGCTGCTATAGCGAGCTTTTGCAAGAAGCAGTGCAGAGCGTCTATGGCCCGAAAATCAGCTTTTCTCTGTGTGTCCAAGAGGAAAAACCGGAAAGAAAACAGCCTATGGAGGTCACCGAAGAGCAAAGCGAGGATTTCACCTTTGAAAACTTCGTGGTAGGGCCCTCCAACAGCTTTACCCACGCGGCCTGCCAGGCGGTGGCCGCGCAGCCCGCGGTGCTTTATAATCCCCTGTTTATTTACGGAAATCCCGGCCTGGGGAAAACCCATCTGTTAAACGCCGTGGCAAATAAGTTTAAGAAAAACTTCCCGCACCTTACCACCCTTTACATCAAGGGCGAGCATTTTGCCAATGAGGTGATCGAGGGGATCAAAAGCGGCACCATGCCGGCCATTCGGGAAAAATACCGCACGGTGGATCTTTTGCTGTTTGACGATATACAATTTATCGCGGGAAAAAACTCCACCCAGGAAGAATTTTTCCATACCTATGAAACTCTGCATGAAGCAAAAAAACAGATCGTTCTCACCTCTGACCGGCCGCCCAAGGAGATCGCCACGCTGGAAGAGCGGCTACAGTCCCGCTTTGAATCGGGACTTATCGCGGATATCGGCGTTCCCGATTTTGAGACCCGTACCGCCATCGTCATTAAAAAAGCGGAATCTCTTGGCTTCGAGCTTCCCAACACCGTTTCGGAATACATTGCCACAAAGCTGAAAAATAATATCCGCCAGCTAGAGGGCGCCGTAAAAAAGCTGCGGGCTTTCCATCTTTTAGAGGACAAGCCGATCAATATCGCCACAGCTCAGGCGGCCATCAGCGATATCATCAACAACAGCCAGCCAGCCCCCGTCACGGTAGAACGCATTGTAGAGGAGGTTTCCAGAACCTACGGGAACGTCACCCCGGAGGATATCCTTTCTCAAAAGAGAAACTCCAATATTTCCGGGGCAAGACAGATCTCCATGTATATCGTGCGGGAGATCACCGACCTTTCCATGGTGGAGATCGGTGAGACCTTTGGCGGAAGAGATCATTCTACTGTTGTCTACGCCATTCGTCAGGTAGAAAAAAAGGTAAACAGCGATTCTCATACCAGAAACATTGTAAACGATATTATTAAGAATGTAAGCAGCCATTAAGTTTTACACGATTTTTTCCACATTTCACCGGTGAGATTCCACAGCCCTGTGGAAAGAAAAAGCTTTTTTCACTTCTTTCACATTTTGTTCACAAGTTCATTTGAAAAAATTCCCTGGAATATTTTCAGGATTTCCGGGAATCCTTACCCTTTTTACACATTTTCACAGCCCCTACTACGACTTCTAAATCTATCTTTATCAATAAAAGACTATAAGCAACCCATCAAAAAGGTCCGTCTCAGCAGACCGGAAAGGAACAGCAAATGAAATTTACAGTAAATAAAAACGATATTACGGAGGCAGTTTCCAATATTCAAAGGGCCGTTTCCAGTAAAACCTCCATTCCGGCGCTGGAGTGTATTTTACTCACGGCTTCGGAAAGCAGCTTAGAGCTCTGCGCCTATGACTTGGAGCTGGGTATGACCACAGTGATCCCGGCAAGGGTGGAAGAATCCGGAAAGGCGGCGCTGACCGCAAAAATCTTTTCCGATATTGTAAGGAAAACACCGGACGAAACCGTTACTGTTACGGTAGATGAAAAAAATATGGCGTCTATCGAAAGCGGCTACAGCAAGTTTTCCATTATTTCCACGCCGGCCCAGGAATTCCCGGAGCTGCCGAAGCTGACGGATTCCACAAAGCTGGAGCTGCCGTCAAACGTATTGAAAAGCATGATCCGCCAGACCCTGTTCGCCGTGGCGGAAAGCGACGCCAAGCCCATTCATCAGGGCAGCCTGTTCCATCTGGAAAACGGGATCCTGGATGTGGTGTCGGTAGACGGCTACCGCCTGGCGAAGCGCAGCGAGCCGGTGGAATTTAAAGAGGATATCTCCTTTGTAGCTCCCGGTAAAACACTGGGTGAAATTCTGCGCCTTTTGAAGGATACCGACGACGTGGTGGAAATTTCCGCGGGTCGCAGGCACATTTTATTCCATATTGAAAACTACACCGTGATCTCCAGCCTGCTGGAGGGCGAATTTCTCAATTATAAGGCCGCGATCCCGCCGGACAGCAAAACGGAAGTGGTCGTGAAAACGAGAGAAGTCATTGAAAGCGTGGAGCGCGTCTCCCTTTTGATCACAGACCGCCTGAAGAGCCCGGTGCGCTGCCAGTTTGCGGAAGATGAGATCAAGCTGCTCTGCACCACCGCCATGGGCCGGGCCAGCGACCAGCTGACCGCTGAGATCACAGGCGACGATGTGGAGATCGGCTTTAATAATCGCTATTTGCTGGACGCCTTGCGGAATACGGAATGCGACGAGGTAAAGATCCAGCTGGGTGGGCCCTTGAGCCCCATGAAGATCGTTCCGAAGGAGGGGGACAGCTTCCTGTTCCTGGTTTTGCCCGTAAGGCTGAAGAACGATTGATCTTTTTTAGAAAATGCCTTGAGTCTGTTTTATGTTAGAAGGGAGCGGCGGAAACTGTGGAAAAAATCAAAATAGAAACCGAGTTTATCCGGCTGGATTCCCTTCTGAAGCTTTCCGGTCTGGTGGATACCGGTGGACAGGCAAAGTTTGTGATCCAGGGTGGAGAGGTTTCAGTCAATGAAGAGCCCTGCCTGATGCGGGGAAAAAAGCTGCGGCCCGGCGATACGGTCACCTATGCCGGAAAGCGGTTTCAGGTGGAATAGCCATGATCATACAGCGGCTTGGCACAGTAGGCTTCCGAAATCTGGAGGACAGCGAGCTATTTCCCTGTGAGGGAGTCAATGTGATCTACGGAGACAACGCCCAGGGAAAAACCAATCTTTTGGAAGCTTTGTGGCTTTTCACAGGGGGACATTCCTTTCGGGGAGCAAAAGACAGCGAGCTGCCCCGTCTGGATCGGAAAACGGGAATCAATTCTCCCGCCGCCTCCCTGGCGCTGGATTTTTTCAGCGAGGAGCGGTCTCAGAAGGCAGTGCTTCAAATAGAAAATGGCAAAAGAAGCTCTGTCATAAACGGCGTAAAGAAAAAGACAGGCTCCGCCCTGGTGGGAAAGGTGCGGGCTGTGATCTTCTCTCCGGAACACCTGCTTCTGGTAAAAGAGGGGCCTTCCCGCCGCAGAGGGTTTATAGACGGCGCTCTTTGTCAGCTAAAGCCCTCCTTTGCCCGAATGCTCAGCACCTATCATCGTACTTTACTGCAAAGAAACGCTTTATTAAAGGACATTTCCCGTTTTCCTGAGCTTCAGGATACCCTGGAGGTGTGGGATCTGCGTTTGGCAAAGCTGGGCGCGGGAGTAATGCTGGAAAGAAGAGAGTATATTGAAAAGCTGGCTCCCGGAGTGGAAGCTGTTTACAAGGGAATTTCAAAGGGAAAGGAAACGCTTGCGGTGCGGTATTCCCCATCAGTAAAGCTTTCTGTGGAAAACTTTACCGCACAGGAGGCGGAAGAAGCCTTTTTCCAAGAGCTGAAGCGATTTCTGCGTTCTGATATTCGCTCGGGCTTTACCTCCAGCGGCCCTCACCGGGACGATTTGGAGCTGGAGCTCAATGGGATCTCCGCCCGGGTCTATGGGTCTCAGGGACAGCAGAGAAGCGCCGTGCTGGCCATGAAGCTGGCAGAGGCGGAGGCTCTCGCTGAAATTTCCGGGGAAACACCCATGGTGCTTTTAGACGATGTAATGAGCGAGCTGGATCAAAGCCGCCAGGATTATTTACTCAATCATCTGCACGGAAGGCAGGTTTTTCTTACCTGCTGCAGCCCGGAAACAGTCAGCTTGCAGGAAACGGGAAAGCGTTTCCATGTGGAAGCGGGCCGCGTGCGGCCGGAGGAGCTTGAATAAATGTATCTGCATTTGGGACAAAATATAGTAGTGAGGACCGATGAGATCCTCGGTGTGTTCGATTTGGACAATTCCACGGTATCAAAGCACACAAAAAAGTTTCTCGGAATCGCGCAAAAGGAAAAACGGGTAGTAAACGTATCTATGGAGCTCCCAAAATCCTTTATCGTCTGCGAAAAAAACGGGAAACGGATCATTTATATCTCTCAAATCGCGCCGTCTACCCTGCTTCGTAGGGCCAGAGGGAAAAGCGTTCTGGAGGGAATGCTCTGATCCCGGTAAAAAACTTGTACCGGACCGGAAACAGGAATCTTGATTCGGAAAGAAAGGAAAAGAAGCCATGAAATATTTCGGAATTTCTTCATGTCCCTACTGTAAAAAGCGGGTAAACCTGATCAGGTCCTGGTCCCTGAAGCGCCAAGGCGAGTATCGGTGTCCCCGATGCGGAGGAATCTCCAATATTTTTCTTTCTCCGCTCATTTATGTATTTGCCCTGCTGGCTGTTTTTGCCGGAGGAGCGTCTTATTTCTTTCACAAATTCATTCTCAACGATATTTCCCTTTCCACACTGGTACAGGTGATGATCCCCTTTGCGGTCTTTTTTCTGCTGAGTCTTTTTATGGTGAATTTGGAAAGACCTATTATTAAAAAGGTCCCCCGTGGAGAGGCCGAGCGAAAAAAAGCAGGCAAAAGCAGCTTGGAGGATCGCCGTATGCCGGCTGCCGCCGGTTCTATGGGCCAAAAAGAATCGCTGTCCTTTCGTGGGGAAGAATATCTTCCAAAGGGAGAATACCGAACCGGACCCTTGCCTCAAATGGAAGGCGGAGAGGAAAAGAGGCTTCCTGTCCGTTCTCAGCGGCCTGCCTATCAGGAGGACCTGGAAAAAACCTCTGTGGTGGAGGTTCCCGTTTCCAGGCCGCAAAGGCCTGCTCCTGAGATGAGAACAAGGCAACCTGCCCCTGCCCCGCGGGCAGCTTCTCAGCAAAGGACGGGGAAACCGCAGAGAACAGTACAAAATACCGCCGCGCCTTCTGTGGAGGCAAATCGGCCAGCTGTTGTAAGGCAGCAGGCTCCGCAGGCAGTAAAAACCGCCCCTTCTTCCCATGTGGTCACCAGCGTAAATATTCCCAGTGTAGGCGATGATTTTTTTGCTAAGTATAACGATCCGGATTATGTGGAGCGCCGCCTGAAGGAAATCAAGGAAGGCAAAACAGAGATCAAGTAAGGAAAAGTTTTATCCTGTACCGAAGCGGTAAGAACTTGCCGAAAACTGTACGCTTTCATTTGATAAGATACACTCTCAGCGCAAAAGGCCTGTTGGAAGCCAAAATTTTTGGCTTTTTCAAGCAGGCTTTTCTTGTTTTACAAAAAATATATTTGTAGATACTCTTTTAAAAAAAACAAAAAAACTGATCTGGAAACAGGAGAGACAGCGCCGAGTTCCAGTATTTTTTTGTTTACAAAGAAGTGAAAATCTGATATACTTATACTAATATATAGGGAAGCGCGGGATCCATTTTACGGCATGGCTTCACGCTTGGATTTTTCTTGTGTTTCCCGGGAATCCGTAAAAGAAATTTTACCGGCACGGGGCCGCGGTGACGCAGGCCAGGCAGGTTACAGATTTGGGGGACTTTTTTTGGACAATCAGGAATTAAACAGCGAACTGCTGAAGGCGGACGCTCAAAAAGCCTACGACGGAGACCAGATCCAGGTCCTGGAGGGCCTGGAGGCGGTGAGAAAGCGCCCCGGCATGTATATCGGCTCCACCGGGCCCAGGGGCTTGCACCACCTGGTCTATGAGATCGTGGATAACGCCATTGACGAGGCGCTGGCTGGCTTTTGCGACAAGATCGTGGTGAAGATCCTGCCGGGCAATATCATCTATGTTTCTGATAACGGCCGGGGCATTCCGGTAGGCGTGCAGCACAAAACCGGCCTGCCCGCCGTTACCGTGGTGTTCACCATTCTCCACGCCGGCGGAAAGTTCGGCGGCGGAAGCTACAAGGTGTCTGGCGGCCTTCATGGCGTGGGCGCCTCTGTGGTAAACGCCCTTTCCGAATGGCTGGAGGTAGAGGTGGTCAGCGACGGCGAGCTTTATTACCAGCGCTTTGAGCGGGGTAAGGCCGTAACGGAGCTGGAAAACCGCGGCAAAGCCCCGGAAGGGCGCTCCAGCGGCTCTGTGATCTGCTTCAAGGCGGATCCCGAGGTCTTTAAGGAGACCACCACCTATACCTACGAGACTCTGCAGACCCGCCTGAGAGAGCAGGCCTTCTTAAACGCCGGGGTCAGCATTGAGCTGATCGACGAAAGAGACCCGCAGGAGCGGGTGCCGGACGAGCAAAATCAAGAAGGAAGGATCTCCAACACCTACTGCTATGAAGGCGGTGTAAGTTCCTTTGTGGATTATCTGAACACCAAGAAGGCGGTAGAGGTCATTCACCCGGAGATCATTCGCTTTGCCGCCGACGCCGCGGACGGAAATTCCACGGCGGAGATCGCCATGCAGTATACGGACAGCTTCAACGAGCTGATCCTTTCCTTCGCAAATAATATCCATACCACAGACGGCGGTACCCACGAAGACGGCTTCAAGCGGGCGCTGACCCGCGTAATGAACGATTACGCCAGGAAGTATTCCATTTTGAAGGAAAACGATAAAAACCTTTCCGGCGAGGACGTGCGGGAGGGCCTGACCTGCGTCATCAGCGTGAAGCTGAAGGAGGCGCAGTTTGAAGGGCAGACCAAGGCAAAGCTGGGCAACACGGAGATGAGCGCCCTGGTCAGCTCCATGGTCTATGACAAAATGATGACCTTCCTGGAGGAAAACCCCGCCACGGCCAGGGCCATCTTTGATAAGGCGCTGACGGCCTCCCGGGCCAGAGAAGCGGCCAGAAAGGCCAGGGAGCTGGCCAGAAGAAAAACCGCCCTGGAAAACAACTCCCTGCCGGGAAAGCTGGCGGATTGCCAGTCCAGAAACCCGGAGGAAACCGAGATTTATATTGTGGAGGGCGATTCCGCCGGAGGCTCCGCCAAGGGCGGACGGGACAGAAAATTCCAGGCAATTTTACCCCTTTGGGGAAAAATGCTGAATGTGGAAAAGGCAAGGCTCGACAAGGTGTACGGCAATGAAAAGCTGATGCCCGTGGTCACAGCCCTGGGCACCGGCATTGGGGAGGATTTCGACCTTTCCAAGCTGCGGTATGGGAAAATCATCATCATGGCCGATGCCGATGTGGACGGCTCCCATATCCGCACCCTGCTTCTCACCTTCTTCTTCCGCTTTATGCGGCCTTTGGTGGAGGAGGGCCATATTTACCTTGCCCAGCCTCCCCTGTTCCGGATCACCAAGGGAAAGCGCCACTATTACGCCTATTCCGACCCGGAGCGGGACAGCATTATGGAAGAGCTTGGCAGCGGCTATGAGATCCAGCGCTACAAGGGCCTGGGTGAAATGGACGCCGAGCAGCTGTGGGAAACCACCATGAACCCGGAGGTCAGGACCATGCGCCGGGTAGAGGTGGAGGACGCCGCCGAGGCGGACGAGGTGTTCACCGTGCTGATGGGCGATAAGGTAGAGCCCCGCCGGGATTTCATTGTGGAGAACGCCCAGAAGGCGAACTGGGACGTTTAGTTGTTAGAGAAAGGGCAAGGGCCTGAGTGGGCTGCTTGTGAAAGCAAGATTTATGCAGAAATTGGAGTTTTCCTATACTTTGACAGAGAAAGAGGTCTATGATGGGCTGCGGCTTTCCGGGGTGTACCGTACCACCGGGAAGCGGGCTGTGGTGGAAACCGCGATCCTCGGGGTGTTCTGCTTGTTCTTTCTCGTTTCCTATGTCCTGCAGAAAGAGACGTTTAACCTCATTATGACCTTTGTTTCCCTGGGGGTGCTGCTGGCGCTGAACCTGGTGCCCCGGCTGGATATGAGAAAGCAGGCGAAAAACTGCCACAGGCAGGTAAAGCTGCGGCTGTACCCGGATCGGTTTTTTCTGGAAACAGAAGCCGGCTCTCAAAGCGTCCTGTTAGACGGCTCTTCGGAGATCAAGGCTGCGGGGAAAAAGGAAAATAAGCTGCTCATTGTCCACATTGCGGGCGGCGGGCTGTTGGTGATCCCCCTGCGGGCCATTCCCGAAGCCATTCGGGGACAGGCTCTGAGCTTCCTGCTTCAAGGAGACTGAGGAATGTTTTGAAGAGCTTTTGATCGATCAGGAATTATATTTTTCACCCGGAGCAAAGCGTTTAGTCCCGGTGAGAAAGGATAGGATGGCGAATTATGGATTTTGAAAACAACGAGACCCCCCGGGAGGAACAGCAGAGAGGCCGCGTGATCGACGTCAACCTGACAAAGGAAATGCAGCAGTCCTTTCTGGACTACTCCATGTCGGTCATTGTACAGCGTGCCCTTCCCGATGTGCGGGACGGCTTAAAGCCCGTGCACCGGAGGATCCTCTATACCATGTACGAAAATACTCTCTGGCCGGAAAAGCCCTACCGCAAGTGCGCCGATACCGTAGGCGCCGTGCTGGGCCGTTATCACCCCCATGGCGACGCCTCCGTGTATGACGCCATGGTGCGTTTGGCCCAGGACTTTTCCCAGAGGTACATGCTGGTGGACGGCCACGGAAACTTTGGCTCCGTAGACGGAGACCCCCCCGCCGCCTATCGATATACCGAGGCGAAAATGAACAAGCTTTCCGTCGCCATGTTGGACGATATCGACAAGGACACGGTGGATTTCAACCCCAACTATGACGACCGCCTGAAGGAGCCCTCCGTGCTCCCCTGCCATTTCCCAAACATTTTGGTCAACGGTTCTACCGGTATCGCCGTAGGTATGGCCACCAATATTCCCCCCCATAACCTGGGGGAGGTCATTGATGGCGTATGCTGCCTCATCGATAATCCCGAGGCCACTCTGGAGGAGCTGATGGAGCACATCAAGGGGCCGGACTTCCCCACCGGCGGCGTAGTCATGGGCCGCAGCGGGATCCGGGCCGCCTATGCCACCGGCCGGGGAAAGATCACCGTGCGGGCCAGAGCGGAGATCGAGGAAAATGAAAAAACCGGGCGCTCCAAGATCATCGTGACGGAGCTGCCCTATCAGGTCAATAAGGCAAGGCTTATTGAAAATATCGCCGACCTGGTCAAGGAAAAGCGGATCGAGGGCATCTCCAATGTGGACGACCATTCGGACCGCAACGGCATGCATATTGTGATCGACGTCAAGCGGGACGCTTCTCCGCAGATCGTTCTGAACCATCTGTACTCCTTTACCCAGCTGCAAACCACCTTCGGTGTGATCATGCTGGCCATTGTGGGCGGCAGGCCCGCCATTTTGAACCTGCGGCAGATCCTGGAGGAATATATCAAGTTCCAAAGCGAGGTCATCACCCGCCGTACCAGGTTCGACCTGAAAAAAGCCCAGGAGCGCGCCCATATTTTGGAAGGCTTGATCATTGCTCTGGACTTTATCGACGAAGTGATCGCCATTCTGCGAAACTCCAAGTCCATTCCTGAAGGCAAGGAAGCCTTGATGGAGCGCTTTGGCCTGGACGATCCCCAGGCTCAGGCCATCGTGCAGATGCGCTTGGGACAGCTTACCGGCATGGAGCGCACCAAGGTGGAAGAGGAGCTGCAGGCCTTAAAGGAAAAAATCGCGGATTTCCTGGATATTCTGGAAAGCGAAGGGCGGCGTATGGCCATCGTAAAGGACGAGGCCCTGAACATGAAAAAGCGGTTTTCCGATGAACGCCGCACTGAGATCGCCGCCATCAGCGGCGAGGTGGATATCGAGGACCTGATTCCCAAAGAGGAATGCGTGCTTACCCTGACGAATTACGGCTATGTCAAGCGCCAGAAAATGGATACCTACCATACCCAAAAGCGGGGCGGCAGAGGCGTGGCCGGCATGAACCGCCGGGACGAGGACGTGGCCACGGAGCTGTTTGTCACCGGAAGCCACGATTACGTCATGTTCTTCTCCGACCTGGGCCGCGTCTATAAGCTGAAATGCTATGAGGTGCCGGAGGGCAGCCGCCAAAGCCGGGGTATGAACATCAAGAATCTCCTGCCCCTGCAGCCGGACGAAAAGATCACCTCCATGATCCGGGTCACGGAGTTTGACGAGGATAAATTCCTGGTGATGGTAACGAAAAACGGCATCATCAAGCGCACCAGGCTCTCCGCCTATGATACGGCCCGCAAGGGCGGCCTGATCGCCATTGACCTGGACGAGGGAGATACCCTGAGCTGGGTGCGGGTCACAGACGGCGCTTCCGATCTGCTGGTAGCCACCAAAAAAGGCATGGCGATCCGGTTCCACGAGTCCGGCGTCCGGGAATTGAGCCGTACTGCCAGAGGCGTAAAGGTAATGAAGCTGCGGGAAGGCGACTGCATTGTGGGCATGTCCGTGCTGCGGGAAGGCGGCCTGGTGCTCACCATCACTGAAACCGGCTACGGCAGGCTGTCAAGCCCTGAAAACTACCGGCTGCAAAAGCGGGGCGGCAAGGGCCTGCGGAACTACCACACCGAAAAATTTGGCGATGTGGCCGGAATCAAGGTGGTAGACGCCCAGGACGACGATGTGATCCTCATTTCCGAAGACGGCATCATTATCCGCATTCAGGCCGATTCCATTCGCGTCTGCGCCCGGCCCAGCAAAGGCGTCAGGGTCATGAAGCTTCAGGAGGGCAGCAAGGTGGTAACACTTGCCAGGGCCCCCCATGAGGAAGATGAGGTAGACGATGTGGAGATCGAGGACGACGGTTCCGCCGAAGAAGGCGCCGACACCCCTGACGAGCCGGAGGAAGAGCTGGACGAAGAAATTGACGAGACAGAAGAATAAAAAATAAAACCAGGAGCTGCCGCAAAATTTGAGTTTTGCGGCAGCTTTTTCTCGAATGAGCAATTAGGAATGAGCAGTGAGCAATGAAGGACAAGGGCACAAGCGTTGCTTGCAGCGCTGATAAATGATAGTTTTGCGGCGAACCGCCGCAGGTACTCGTGCCCCTGCTTGGTGCGGGAGTTTGGGTTCCGACCCGACCGGAAGTAAATCGGAAAATTGTAGTTTAACGTCCTTAGGCTCCCCTTGCGCGAGTAAGGGGTGCTGGTCTCCAGTGGAGACCAGCACCGGTTTCACCTGTCGGTTCGGTCGGTGCAGAACAATGCGCCAAGAAAGCCATGGCTTTCTGCGCTTTGCACCCGGAGCGAAGCGGAGAAAGCTGTCACGGCTTTGCCGTGACTGAGGGGATTCTAACTAGCGATTCTATGCCACTTTCTGCGTGTGACTATCCCTTCCACCGCCTATCGGCGGTTCCCGCAGACTGCGAAGCAGTCTGTTTCCCCTCTATAAATAAGGGGAGGCAAAGGGCTGCTGAATTCTGATTTAGCAAATAGTCCTCCCTTGTTATCCTGAGTCGTCGAAGGCGGCGAAGGATCTCGACCCTTCTTTCTCAAATGGTGCAAGGGGCAAGATTCTTCACCGGGAAAGCAAAGCGCGCTTTGCTTTTGCTCGGAATGACAAAGAGAGGATCACTGCCCTTTCTAACAACTAATTACTAACAGCTAACAACTAAAGGGCGGGATTCTTCGCGGCGGCAAAGCAAGCTTTGCTTTCGCTCAGAATGACAAAAGGAGGGAATCACCGCCCGTTCTAAACTTCTGCTTTACCTCAGGCTACAGCCGGAACTGATTGGAATTCTTGGTACGAAGAAAATAGGAAAGGAAGAAAAAACGATCCCCAAAAGCTCAAGTCTTTCGGGGATCGTTCTTTGCATTTACTTTTTTCAGCGTGTCGGAAATTTTTTATGCTTCCTTGCAGGTAACCTCAAACCTGTCGATCCGGCAGCGGCTTCCGTTTCGAATGGCCAGGCCGTAACAGCCGGTGAGATAGGGCGCTTCCGGGTCTTCCGCGGTCAGGAGAGCTTCGCCGTTTACGGAAAGGATGATTTTGTTTCCATCGGCCTTTACTGTCAAGAGGTATTCCTTTCCGTTTTCCCAGGCGTACTCCTTAGAGGCCAGGGTGCGTAAAGTGCGTTGGTTTTTAACGATCGCCAGCCGGTCTCCCAGAAATCCAGCAAAGTAGCCGCGCATAGCGCCCTGGGCGCGTACCATGACCAGGTGGTTCCGGCCGGTCATGGGGCAAATGTGAGCGTTTACCGTATAGTCCCGGAAATCGATGCCGCCGGTAAACAGCTCCCCGTGGTCTGCGCAGCTGCCGTAAGCGGCGCCGCCGGCCATTCTCCACAGGCCCATGGAATGGGAGGTTTGCCCCAGCTCTATATGGGAACCGTTCCACCGCTCTTCTCCCGCCTTGGTAAAATCCAGGGTGTAGGCCGGAGCTCCTTCATAGGTCAAATGATCCACAAAAACCGTTACGGCGCTTCCGGCGGGAAGCTCCACTCCCACCTTCTGAATGCACCCATCTGACATGGGCAGCTTCAGCTTCAGCTCTGTCCAATCCTTTACCGTGGTCTCATCGCCATAGAGACAGCTTTGGGAATACGCGTCATAGGCAAAGGGGCGAAGGGCCGTGGGCTGGCTTGCCCGCACCCGCAGCACCACGGTTTGCCCGGGGAAAACCTCCGGCGTAAAGGAAGGGGAGTAGCGGTCATCGTTAAAATCGTCCGGCCGATAGTAGGTTTGGCGGTACAGACGGACCGGCTGCTCTCTCGCGGGGAATTCCCCTTGCAGGCAGCGCCCCATAGAAGCGTCTGTCAGAGGGATATTCCGCAGGGAGGCGGTTCCGTTTTCCACCCGGAAGGTATGGGTGCTGTCAGGCAGCGCAAAGGAGAACCGGGGAGCGGAGCCCTCCAGAATAGCCCGGTATTCCTCCGGATAGGCTTCCCCGGCGATCCGATAGCCGAGAGACGCCAAAAAGAAAGCGTCGTTGGTGATATCCCGAAGGTTCATGCAGCCCAATACGCTGGAGCAGGCCAAAAAATCGTTGATGGGCGCGCGCCAGGAAGCATCGATCCCTTCCAGCCCGACCATGACCCCCAGAATGCAGCCCACGTTGGCCACATTGCAGTCCGTGTCCCAACCGCACATATTGCATATATTGATGGAACGGGAAAAATCCCCGTTGCCGTACAGCAGGGAAAGCAGCACTACCGCTGAGTTTGGAATGATATGGCAAACGCCGGGATATCGATCGTAGCCGAAGTACTCCCGCACGTAGAAGAAGCATTCTCTCCAATCGCTTGGGTGCTCCCGATGGAAAGCCATTACCGCGTCTGCCATTCTCCTGTATTCACAATCCTCCGGGATCACTGAAAGCCCCGCCCGGATCACAGACAGGATATCATGCTCTACAAATGCCGCACTGACGCAGGCTGCAACAAACATGCCACCGTATACTCCGTTGCCGCCGTGGGTAACAGAGGCCATTTTTTCCGCATACCGGGCCGCCCGGTGATGATTCCCCGGATTCACCAGCCCCCAGGTATCAATAAAGATCTGCCCGCCGATCTGTTCCGCCACAGCGGCGCCATTCAGTTCTACCGATCCGGAAAGAGGTGCGTCAATGCCGTTTAACAGGTTCAGATACGCGGTATGCTCTGTGGACATGCCGTAGCCGCCCCACCAGAAAAAGCCATGCTGGCAGGGAACGTAATTGAGCACGGTCTCCCCCATTTCCCGGGAGGTGATCTCTTCCGTGCAGGTATGGTCTTCCAAGGCGCGGATAAAAAAGATCGGCCCGTTGCTGTCATCGTCTGCGGCAAAATTTTTGAAATCGAACAGGTAGCCTGATACTTCGCCATATTTTTCGGCGATCTGTTCATAGGACCAGCCTTCTACATTAGAGCCGTGTCGGATCCCAATAAGCTTACCGTACCACCCGGCATAAGCACGCTGGATATAGTCCTTGGGAATAGAGATTGACATAGTGGTTTCCTTCCCTAAAATATAGTTATTGTATCGTCATCTTCTCAAAATTGCAATACGGTTTGCAGGCATTCCATGGAGCTGTCCAGCATCGTATAGGCTTTTTCCGCCTCACGATACGCAAAGCGGTGGGTAATGAGGGAAAGCAGGTCAAGCCGGTTTTCCCGGCAAAGGCGGTAGATGGTTTTTTCCATGCGGATCCGGTTCCAAACGTCCCGCACGTGGGGGCCGGTGTTTTCGATCTGCGAGCAGATCAACTGGATCCGGTTATGGTGGAATTCTTCGCCCAGGATCAGCCCGGAGGCTTCCAGGGTCATAAAGCCGGAGCACACCACCTTGCCGTTATAGGAGCAGCTCCGTATGGCGGAGTGCAGCGCTTTGGGAGAGCCGGAAATTTCAATGACCTTGTCCGCGCCGCCCTTTGTCATACGCTTGATCTCCAGCCCCGCGTCGCAGCTGTCGGAGTTGATGGTTTTGAAAGCCCCCAGGCGCTTTGCCATGTTCAGCCGGTAATCGTTGCGGTCCACCGCGATGACGTCCGCACCGTTCAGCCGGGCCAGCTGAGAAACGATCTGCCCCGGAACGCCCTGTCCAAACACAGCCACGGTTTCCCCTACGTGGATATCCGCGTCTAAAATGGCGTTCATGGCAATGGCGCCCATTTGGGAATAAATGCCCAAAACAGGGTCCAGCTCTTCGGGAAGCAAATGGGAAAGGCAGTATTCCTCCGAAACTACCTGATGGGTGCGGTGGCCCCAGGTGCCGTATACCACCATTCCCTCAGAAACCTGTGTTACCCCGGGCCCCAGCTCACAGATCCGCCCGACTTCCTCATAGGCCCAGGCGCCGGGAATGGGATAGGGGCTTTTCGTTTGATCTGCCGGCTCAAATACCCGCAGATCGGCGTTAAAAGATTTTGTGAGATAGGGGTTATTTCCCCGGTAAAGAGTCAGCTGCGTGCCGGCGCTGATGCCGGAATACAGCATTTCCAGGCGAACCTCTCCGGGCTTTAAGGCGAGATCTTCCGTATCAGCATAGCCCAGCTCTCTGGGCCCTCGAATTACGATCATGTTTCCCATAAATTATGCCTCCTTCGCGTTGTCCGATACTGTTTTTACAAGGCATAGGCCCTGATATCCCTCTTGAATGGGGCAGGAGCTTTTCTTTCCTGCCAGCACGGCCTCTACAAAGGCCCGCACTTCCTCCAAATACATGTCTACCTCACCGCATACGGTGGATTCCACCGGCTCCTCTCCGGAGGTGTCCCAGAACACGGCGTGATTGGGATCGGTAAACTGGGCGGTGACGTTTTCAAACACCGCCGTAAAGGGGTTTTCCCATTTGCCGGGGACCGCGCAGTTGGTGGCGGTAATAGACCCCAATGCTCCACTGCAAAACCGAAGCAGGGAAGCGCTGACGTCTTCAATGGTGTAATTCGGCACATCGGCGTGGCAGAGATTGGCCATCAACCCGGTGGAGAATTCGATGGGCCCCATCAAATAAAGGGCCATATCGTACAGGTGAATGGCCTGTTCCAGTATTTGGGATCCGCACTTATCCTTTTGCCGCCACCAGGGGCTGTGCAGGGAATTACACTCGTAGCGGGCGTTAAACAAAACGGGCTTTCCGGCTTTGCCGGAATCCATCAGTTCCTTCAGCTGGCAAACGGCTTCTCCAAACCGGTAGTGATACCCCACCTGAGAAATGACGCCGTTTTTTTCAATGGCCTCCACCATGCTTCTGGCGCGGCCTTCTTCCAGGGCAATGGGCTTCTCGATAAAAATATGGATCCCAAGGTCAGCCGCCTTTTCCACCTCGCCGTTGTGGGCGAAGGGCGGCAGGCAGAGAAAAAGCAAGTCCGGCTTTTCCTCCCGGAGCATCTTGTCAAAATCTGTATAGACGCGGGCATTATAAGACTGGGCCAGCTCATTAGCGGCGCTTTCCTTGACGTCGCAGACCGCCCGCAGGGAAACTGTTTCCAGCTCCTTCAGGCTTTGGGCGTGTCTATGGCCCATTCCCCCCGCTCCTAAAATTGCGGCACGCAGCATCATACATTCTCCTTTTCATTTCTTTTTTCACTGAGATAAATTTCATATCCGTAGGGCAAAAGGGTTCCCTGAATATGGTCTTTGCAGAAAACCGGCGCGCCGGTCAGGGCGTTTCGGTATGCTCTGCCGGCCTCGGCCGGAACGGAAAATTCCTGTTCTCTGTCGGTAAAGTTCAGGACCACCACCGCTTCCTGTGCCGATCCGGCAACAAAGCGGGAGAAGGCGTACCAGCCGTTTTGATCCTGGATCAGTTTGCGGTCTCCGTTTACGCGCAAAGCCTCCGTATTGGCACACAGCTTCAGAACACAGGCAAGCCTTTCCCGCATTTCCTTGGAAAAGCCCAGCTGCAGCAGGCTGCAGTCATCGTGCAGGATCGCGCCGGTGGTCACAATGGTGATAAGCTCCAAAAGGAACTGGGGCTCTGTCAGGGGAGTATTCCAATAGGTGCCCAGATAGGTGGTTCCTCCGGCCCGGATCACCGTTTCTCTCCAGGTGCTGAGGGCGGGCTCCAAAAGGGAGGGGTCTTCCTTTTGAATAGCTTCACCGATCAGGGTGACCGGGTGGGAAAAGCGGAGAATGGAATAATCCTGAAGGGAATTGTACCCGGCTTCCAAAAGCCACCGCCTTAAGCTTTCCCCGGCGGCTCCTCCGCCCTCCGGCTGTAAATACTGGTTGGGATATTTCCGAACAACGTCGGTAATGCACTGGTTATTCAGGGTAAAATCGCAGTTTAAGTAACAAAAGGGCGCGTCGATGATCATGCCGTCAATGCCGGTATCCAGCCAGAACCGCAGGATTTTTTTACATTCCTCCTGCCAGGCGGCGGAGGCAAAATTGTATTGGGGCAGGGCCACGTCATTTTGAAAGCCCAGCCATTTGACCCAGTAGTATTTGCCCGCCCGGGGGCTGAATGCCCACTGGCCCTCCGGCTCTTTTCCGAATTCGGTGGAAAAGGTTTTGGGCGGGGGCGCGTCTTCTCTGTCGGACCAAAGAAAAAAGCTGGTTTCCCGGCTTTCTATGCCGCGTCTTACATCGTCCTGAGCCTTCAGAAAATCCACATTTTCCATGGCGGCATAGCCCACATTGATAAAAATGATCACGGCCATGCTTCGCCTGTGGCATTCTTCGATCAATTTCAGAAACTCTTCCATGGTGCCGATGGCGGGGTCCACAATGGTAAACTCATAGGGATCCAGCGCGCCGTATTGATCTCCTCCCCAATAGGGGGCGAAGATCTCAATGGCGCCTACGCCTTGCGCCTGGTACTCGTCCAGCATGGAGATGGTCTTTTGCAGCGGAATGCCGTCCCTGCGGGAAAAGACACGGGAGATGCAGGGGCAGGTTTCCCACCAGTTTTGTTTTAGAGCGCTAGTTTGGTTCATCTTGCCTTTCCTCCACTTTTATTTCCAGCAGCTCCGCCTCCGAGGGTGATAACTCGGCGGAGCCGCATGGCAGCGAAATGGTAATGGTGGTTCCCTGGCCCAGGGTGGAGCGGGCCGAAAGCCCATAGCGGCTTCCGTAGTACAGCTTGATCCTGTCGTTTACATTTCGAAATCCGATGCTGTTGCCGTTTTTGCTGACAACGGTGCCTTCCAGCAGTCGCTTCAGGGTATCCGGGGCCATGCCGGCGCCATCGTCCTGAATTTCAATGAGGATATTATTTTCCGCAACACGGGAGGAGATCATAATGGAAATGGTTTTCCGGTCGCAGGTCAGGCCGTGCCGAATGCTGTTTTCCACCAGGGGCTGCAGGGTGACCTTGGGGATCTGCGCCGCTTCCGTCAGGGGATCGATCTGATAGTACACGTTGATTCGGTTCCTATACCGTTTCTTTTGCAGGGCCAAATAAGCGCGCACCGCCTGCAGCTCTGATTCCAGAGAAACCAAGTCCTTTCCCTGGGAAAGAGTCTGCCGGTAAAAAACCCCCAGGTCCTCTACCGCTTCCCGAATTTCCTCCCTGGGGTGGTTATCGGAAAGCCAGGCGATGGTGGAAAGGGCATTGTATAGAAAATGGGGGTTGATTTGCGTTTGCAAAACCTCCAATCGGAATTTTTCCTTTTGCAGCTGCATCACGTAGGTCTCGTGGATCTGCCGCTTCAGCTCCAGCGCCATTTGGGTAAAGTTGGCGTCCAGCACGGCGGCTTCGTCTTTTCCCGTAAGGGGCGGGCCCAATTCCATTTCTTTCTTTCGAAAGGTCTCCATTTTGCGGATCAGGAAATCAAAGCGCCGGGAAACCTGCCTGGAAAACAGGAAGATCAGCGGCAAAATGGTCAAATTCGCCAGCAAAAAGAGAAGCCGGCCAAAGCTCCACATGGTGTCGGAAACCATTCCCGCTTCCGCCAGGGGCACAATGGTCATCAGCTTCCAGCCGTTACTTAAAGAAGAATCCTCCGTATAGTACCATTCGTTTCCGATCTGCACCTTGCCGTTTTCTTCCGGGAGCCAGCTGAAATCCTCCCCATAGTCCCCGTCGGAGGCGACAACAACAGCGCCGCTCTGGTCTAAAAGGATCATCTGAAAATCGTCCTGCGCGTTGATCACGTCTGTAATGGCACGGCCGTCCACTTCAATGGTCAGCATGCCGATGGGTACGCCCAGGTGCCTGGCGGAATAAAGAATTCTGCTGTAGGCAAAGCTTTGGTACTTGCCCTTCTCACAGTCCCGGTTGGAGGGGTCCCAGTATTCGTGGTTTTGAATATTCCGAAGGCTGGACCAGTACCCTGCCGTGCCAAGCTCCAGGATCTCCTGATATTCCGGCTGGCTTTTCATGTAGGTATCCAGGCGAATCAGATACGGGTAGGAATTGTGCAGGGTGGGGTTGGAGGAATACACCGTAATATGCCTTAAATAAGGCCAGCTCAGCCGGTTTGCGCCGTACTGATCCCAAAGGCCTTGATACAGATCCAATGCTCCCAGAACGCTGGGATAGGGCTTTTCCAAATTGTTTTTCAGTTCGCTGTTATTCGATACCAGATTGGCCAGAGATTCGTAAACCAAAAACTGAGAATTCAGGATCTGGGTATAATTGACACTGCGGGAGCGTACGGTTTCCAAAACCTGCTCCTCCACAACACTCTGATTGTAGTACGTATAAAAAAGGCTTACAATGAAAAAGAGGATCCAAACGGAGACGTAGATGAAAAGCAGCTTCCCCCGCAGGCTCATATTGTGGATATGGTGAGAAACACGCATAGTCAAGCCTCCTTTTTGAACAGGATCCTTACTGCCTTGTTACCTGGCGGCGGTATTCGCCGGGGGTCAGTCCGAAGTACTTTTTGAATACCAGGTTGAAATAAGAAGGGCTTTCGTAACCGGTCAGCATGCCGATCTCCTGAATTTTATATTGCAGCTGACCCAGCATTCGGGCGGCGTGGTCCATACGCACCCGCTCCACATAGTCCATGATGGAAATTCCCATATGGCTCTTAAAGATCCGGCGGACATAGGAGGGAGAAAGATACAAATTTTCCACAATGGCCTCGGTGTTCAGCGGCTTTGCGTAATTTTCATCGATAAAGCGCTGAACATAGGTCACAATGGTATTGGGCTGAGAAGCCTCCTGCTGTTCCCCGGTATTTTTCTGCTTTTCATAAAACAGAACATGGCTCAAAGGAGAGCTTTCCCTTTTTTGCACGGCGGAAATGCTTTGCCGGGAAAGCTCTGAAAGCTGTTCCGGTTCTTCGGAAATATCGCTGATTCCGATAAAGACGTCCCGAAGCTGTTGAGAGTACAGCTGCTCCAAAAGCTTATCGGCCGTTTTGGAAAGCCGGTCAATGGCACTGCTTTCCTCCATAAAGCCGGGTAAGGTAAACACAATGGCGGCGGTACGGTGATCGGTGACCACCGGAACCAGTGCTTCCATTTCTTTGGCGAAGCGCTGCAAAAACGGCCGCAGATCATACATGTCCGCACAGCTGGCGGCGGAGAATACAAGGGAAAACACCGCAAGCTTCTTTCGCTCCAGAGAATCGGAAAACGGCGGCTGAGCAAGGAGCCTTTTGGTTTTTTCTTGGGGCGCGGTCAGCGCGTGCCGCAAAAGATGCTCTTCCTCCGGAGAATAAAGAAAAACTAGAGCGTCCGCGCTCAAAGGGCGCCTTCTGTCATTTTGTGATCTGGCAGGCAAAAGCTTATACAGGGCCCGAAACAGCTCTTCCCGTTTTACCGGCTTCAGCAGATAGGAGCTGACGCCTAAGTCGATCCCCGCCCTGGCGGCCTCAAAATCTTCATAGCCGGAAATAATAATGGAATGGGGGGCATACTCCTGGCAAGGGACTTGGTTCAGCATTTCGATCCCGGTAAGGACCGGCATGGCCAGATCTGTCAGGATTACGTCCGGGCGAAGCTGCCTTGCCTTTTCCAGGCCTTCCTGTCCGTTTCTGGCCGTTGCGCAGATCTCCAGCGGCAGATCGAATCCCTTGATCATAAGAGATAAGCCCTGCAATTCAAGATCTTCATCATCTACCAATAAAATACGGCACACAGCCACCTTCCCCCTTTCCCCCTTTTTTCAAGAGTATTGTATCACAAGAGGATTTTAATTATCAACGCCAAGTTGGTAAAAAGGACAAAAAATAATACTGATTGCCATTATTTTATATAGATTTCGTTGCCATGCGCCTCTATAATAAAATTTAAAGAAACGCTGAATCAATCTGGCGCGCAGGATACGTGCCAAGCCTGCTGGTGTGATTTATTCAGTGCTTCCTTAGACCAGCTTCTCGAAGGTACGTATGCCTTGGTTTCTGAGGGTGAAAACCGCATACAGCTTTTCAGGAAGCAGAAAAATACTTTTGAACAGAGGAGGCCTTGTTATGAAAAAAGAGATCCAATTGACAGCCGTTTTGTTAGCGCTGGTACTTCTGATCTGTGGGTGCAGCGCTGCCCCGGAAACCAGTTCTGCTCCCGTGGGCAGCACCACGGGGACAAGCAGCACCGTTTCCGATCAGGGAACCGGTACGGCGGAACCTATTGAGTTTGAGATATTTATTCCCGACCCGAATAAAAAAATTCCGCCGGAAGACGCGCCTGTAATGCAGCAGCTGTTTGAAAAGACAGGGGTGCGCATCAAATACACGGTTCCGCCTACGGAAGCAAAGGAACGGCTAAATATCATGCTTTCCAGTGACGACCTGCCGGATCTGATCCGGTTTGACGATTCCAGTATCATGAAACAGTATATTGACGCGGGAAAGCTGCTGAAGCTCAATGACCTGCTGGAAACTCACGCTCCCCAGCTTTTCAACGTGAACTGGGAGACCTTCCGAAGCCGTATTGCCGATGAAAACGGCGATTACTGGTATATGCCCGGCAATTATACCTTCGGACAAGCCTATATTGAAGCCAACTACGGCTTTAACCTTCGCAACGATTATCTGGAGGAATTCGGCTATGAAAATGTGCCGAAAACCATGGCCGATATCAAGGAGCTTTTGAAAAAAGTGAAGGAGTGGAACCCGGATATTATTCCGATGGGCCTGGCCCTGGGTCCCCAGGGGCATCTGAACTACTTGCCGCAGATCGGCGCCGCCATGAATGGCCTTACCTATCTCGACAACTGGGGCGGATATTCCCTGTATTTACTGGATGAGGCAAAGGACGAGCTGGTGTACTACACGGATTCCCCGGAGCTCAAGGCTTTTTTCCAGTTCTTAAATGAACTGAATGTGGAAGGACTCATTGACCCGGAATCCCCTATCATGTCTGCTGAAATGCTGAAGCAAAAGGCGGTTTCCGAGCAAATCTGGTCCTTCTTCGGTCCCTGGTGGGAAGTGAATTCCGAGGTAAACGCCTATGAGGCCTCCATCGGTTCTCAGGAACAGTCTGTGGTGGTATACCCCACCGCCGATGCTTCTATCGAGGTGGGTACCTATTCTCCTTATACCGTGGATATGTTCACAACAGGCGTTACGGTAACCACAAAATGTAAGGATCCCGAACGGTATATGGACTTTATTGAATACATCAATACGGAAGAGGGCTGGCTGAACGCCCAGGGCATTATCGATTACCATCATACCGGAGATAATACGGCAGAGTCCACGGAAGGATATGACTATATTATCCGCGAAGATATGCTCATCGATGGAAAACCTGCTTTTCAGTCCAGTTCCTGGATGGGAGATATGTGGGAATCCGATGAAAACTGGTGGTGGAACCGCGGCGTTGAGTGTATGGGAGATTTTACCTACAGCATCAATTTCCTGCACAAGAATTCCAGCTATGTAAAGCCCCCGGAGGATGTGAGCATTTGGTGGGATGAAAATACACAGCGGATCAATGCCCTGCTGGGCGTGACCGGTGAAAACTATCAGGAAAAGGAAAACGCCCGGGGCGTTGACGCCAGCGCGATTTCCGGCCTGGAGATCCTTTCGGAGGACGCTGCCTACACGAAGCTTCTTGCCGTTCAAAAGCTGCACGAAACAACGCTGCCCAGAATCATTATGGCAGGAAGCTCCGAAGACTTTGAGAAGGAATGGAATGCCTACGTGCAAGCGCTTAAGGAGGCCGGCGTAGAAGAAGTAATGGCAAAATATAACGAGCTCTACCACACGCGTATGGAGGCCTGGAGAAGCGCGGAGTAATTTCAGAAGGGTGTGAACGAACGATATGCGGCAGTATAAAAAAGCAGGGCGGAGTTCTCTTCGGAAATCCGTGTGGCGGCAGAAGACCCTGTACCTGATGCTGTTTCCGGCGATTTTATTTACTGTGATTTTTGCTTACGTTCCTATATGGGGTATTTTCACTTCGTTTTACGATTACAATCCCGGGCTGGGCTTTTCCGGAAGTCCCTTTGTAGGCCTGAAGCATTTCCAGCGCTTTTTCTCGGAGAAATCCGTATTTCTGATCCTGCGCAATACCGTTGCCATCAGCTTCCTGAATATTCTTTTCGGCACGGTATTTGCGATCTTGTTCGCGGTGCTACTCAATGAACTTCCCTTTGTGCGGTTCAAGAAAACCGTACAGACCGTTTCCTATCTGCCGCATTTCGTTTCTTTCGTGGTCGTTTCCAATATTGTACAGACACTTTTGGCTACAAACGGGCCGATAAACGGTCTTTTGGTCTCCCTTGGGGTTCTGGAAAAACCCGTTGTTTTCTTCACGATCCCGGAGGCTTTTTGGTGGCTGGTCACGGGCATGAACGTGTGGAAGGAAATGGGCTGGTCTGCCATTATCTATATCGCCGCCATTGCGGGGATCGATCCTTCCCTGTATGAAGCGGCTATGGTGGACGGCGCCGGAAGATTGCGCCGGATCTGGCACATTACGCTTACAGGGATCCGCCCAACCATTGTGGTACTTCTGGTCCTGGCCGTGCCGGACCTGCTGAACGCGGGCTTTGACGCCTCCTATTTGCTGGGAAACGCTATGGTGTCCAATTTCAGCGAGGTGCTGGATACTTACATTTTCCGTGTGGGCCTGCAGGAGGGGCAATATTCCTATGCGGCCGCCGTGGGGCTTTTGCGCCAGGCGGTAGGGCTGGTGCTGATCCTTTCGGCAAACAAATTTTCCAAAAAGGTCAGCGAGTACAGCCTGTTCTGACTCGGAAACGTTTCGTAAACCGCTCCGAAGTGAAATATTCAGAAAGGATCTCTGATGCCTATGCGTAAAAGTTGGCAGGACCGTGTTTTCAATGCGGGAAATCTTTTCTACATGCTGTTGGTATCCGCCTGCACGCTGTACCCGTTCCTGCATATTCTGGCCGTTTCCCTAAACGACGCCAGGGATTCCACCAGGGGAGGGATCACCATCTTTCCCCGGATCCTCAGCTTCGACAGCTACCGCACCGTATTTGGATATGAAGGCCTGTATCATGCCTTTTTCGTCAGCGTTCTGCGCACCGTGGCTGGTACGGCCCTGTTCCTGATCGTTACCACCTTAGCGGGCTACGTGATGACCAAAACACAGCTGAAGGGCTACCGCGTCTTTTACATGTTCTTTGTGGTTTCCATGTTTGTCAGCGGTGGTCTGGTTCCCACCTTTCTGCTGTATAAGCAGCTGGGAATTCAGAATACCTTTTGGGTGTATATCCTGCCCGGGGCCTTCAGCACCTATTACATGATCCTGTTCAGAACCTACATTATTCAGCTTCCGAAGGGCCTGGTGGAATCCGCCACCATCGATGGCGCGGGGGAATTTACCATCTTCAGAAAGATCGTGTTTCCCCTGTCCACGCCGATTTTGGCTACCATTGGCCTGTTTGTGGCAGTAAACCAGTGGAACGCCTGGCAGGATACGCTGTATTACACCTCAAACCCGGATCTGGAAACACTTCAATACGTTTTAATGAAGGTGCTCCGACAGGCGGAGGCCACCCAAATTGCCAAGCAGGCCCGTTCCGCCATGGCCAGAACGCTGGGAACCACCACCATCACGCCGGATTCCATCAAAATGGCGATCACCATTGTCGCCACGGTGCCCATTCTGTGCGTGTATCCCTTCCTGCAAAAGTTTTTTGTAAAGGGTATGGTGCTCGGCGCCGTGAAGGGATAGGCCTGGAAAAGACCTTCGCCGAATCGAAAGACAGACTGCCGCAGTTTGCCCTTTTGACCATAAATAGTGGAAGAGAAAAGCGAGAGAACCGCCAGACCTTCTCTCGTTTCCACTAGGATCTATTGGGAAAAACTATGAAGGTCTGAGCGGGGGGAAAAGTTTTTTCGATACATTCAAAGCAATAAAAAAAGAGAGGGGTATTCCCCTCTCTTTTTTTATTGCGCCGTTTGCCCTTTTATCCTACCGCGGAAGAGATTCCGCCTTCGGGCGAAGGAAATTCCGGCAGTTGGCCGGTGGCTTCAAAAATAATTTTACAAAGGGCCATGGCCCGTTCCCGGTAGAGGAGTACTACCTGCTGAGAAGAGGAAAGAACGCTTTCATTTGTGTCCCCGGCTTCTTCCCGGATAGCGGTGATCCTGTCCTCCACCGTGGTCTCCCATTCGGTCTGCTCCGCCTGCAAGGCGGACTTTTCCTCTTCCGGTGTTTGTTCCAGCGCCAGAGGATACACGGTATCGATCAGATCCCGCCAGCTTCTGGCGGCCTGGTTGCAGGCCTGGCGCATCATGGAGAAGGAGGAAGCCAGGGAGTAGTCCTGATCATATTTTTTATCAATGGGATTTTGAGAGAAAAGATCCTCAAAGGAGCCCTCCTCTACTCCGCTGGGGGTGGAGATCAAGTCCTCCGCCGGCGTAAACCGGGAGCTTTCCGGCGCCGGTGTGGAGGAAATTGCGCTATCAGAGCTTTCCGGCAGCGAAGAACTTTCCGGTTTCTTGTTTTCACAGCCCGCAAGTCCCAGCGCCATCACAGCGCAAAAGCCCATGCAAAGCCACTTCTTCAGGTTGTTCATAATGGTGACCTCCTTATTTTTCTGAAATGAGCAGGGAGCTGTAAGAATGAAGAATGAGCAATTTTAAGGACAAGGGCACAAGCGTTGCAGGTAACGCGTTTAGTTCCCTTAGGCTCCCCTTGCTTCGCAAGGGGAGCTGTCACGGCTTTGCCGTGACTGGGGGGATTGAAAGCTGGCGATTTCATGCAGCCTTCCTGCGCAAGCCCGATCCCTTCCGTCATGCTTACGCATGCCACCTCCCCTTGTAAACAAGGGGAGGCTAAGGGCTAATAAATTTCAATTCAGCGAATTAAGTCCTTGCCCTTAAATTGCTCATTGCTAATTCCTCATTCCTAATTTGCCCTACAAGATCCCCTGCTCCACTAATTTGGCGGTTTTCAAAATGCCGATCTGGGTTTTGGCGTCGGGGATCTCATTTTGCAGCACCATTTCCACCGCCTGCTGCAGGGGAATGCGCTCATTGGTGAGAAATTCGCCCTCGTCCAGGTGCAGAGTGCCCTCGTCCCTTGTCAGGCGGCAGGCCCAAAGGCGAATGATCTCTCCCGCATAGCCGGGTGTGGGATAAATATTTCCCAGGGAGACATAGGTTTCCGCGGTGGTGCCGGTTTCCTCCCGCTGCTCCCGCTTCATGGCCTCAAAGGGATCTTCCCCCGGCTCCAGCTTTCCGGCGGGAAGCTCCAAAAGAACTTTCCCGTAGGGATAGCGGAACTGGCGGACAAGGATCAGTTCGTTTTTTTCTGTCAGGATCGCCACGCTGACCCCGCCGGGGTGCTCCACCACCTCCCGCTTGGTCAGCTTGCCGTTTTCCAGCTCCACCTCGTCCACGTGGACCCGAATGATTTTTCCGTTGTAGATCTCCCGTTCCGATTTTTTCAGCTCTGTCAGCTTCATATGGCGTCCTTTCTTTATCTTAAATAAAAAATCAATAGGCCTCGTCAAAGAGCCGGCTCATCACCAGGCCCGTAATAAGCTTCGGATAAAAATAGGTGGATTTCTGGGGCATTTTTTCCCCGGCGGCGGCTACCGCGCCGATCTCACTGACCCGGGTGGGGTTCAAAAGGAAGCAGCACTGGCTTTCCCCGGCCCTCACCGACTGCTCCGCTTCCTGGGCGGAACGGGTATAGCGCAGATTTTTCTGGGCCGCCATGTTTTCCTTATCAATGCCCAAAAGCCGCTCCAAAATCAGGCTGTGCAGGATCGTCACGTCCAAATTGCGGTAGGCCTGGCTTTTTTCCGGCAGCAGCTCCTCCATGACGCCGCTGTCCCGCAGTACAAGGGTATGCCACCGGGCCCCGTCAAAAAAGCCAAAGGCGTGGCGGCCCTCCTTATAAAAGGCCCACAGGGCGGTCTGCGCTTTTTCCCCGGTTTCCCTTTCAGCAATTTCAAACCAGGGTTCGCAGGTGTTCAGGAGCTTTTCGCTGTCAAGCTTCGGCAAGCCGCTCAAAAGCCTGTGGGTGGGAAATACCACCAGGCCTTCGTCCTCCATATCCACCAGCATCATCATCACAAAGTCCGCGTCAGGGCAGTACCGGTTTTCCTCCCGCAGCGTATCGCGGTACCGCAGGGCAGTTTCATAGCGATGATGCCCGTCGGCGATATACAGCTTCCGGTCTGCAAAATCCTCCCGCAGGGCGGCAATGGAAACAGGGTCGTTTACCACCCACAGGCGGTGGGTCACGAGACCGTCGGAAAACTCATATCTGGGAGAGCAGGAGGCGGCCAAGTTGTCCAGGCGCTGCCGGGTAATGTGCTTCTCGTCCGGATAAAGGGAATAAATCTGGCTGAAGTTGCAGCCAGTGGCCCGCATCAGCTGAAAGCGATCCTCTTTTGCCTTGCTGAGAGTCTCTTCGTGGGGCAGCACCACCCCGGCGGAAAATTCCTCCAGCCGCACCCGGCAGATTATGCCCCGAAGCTTTTTGGTTTCTCCGTGATCCACCCGGTCCAGAAATTCCTCTTCATAAATATAAACGCCCTCGTCCATATCCTCCCGAAGGACGCCGCTTTCCAGCCACTCCTTCAGAACGTTTCCGGCTTCCGAATAGGGATTTTCCCCCTTGGGAAGCTCCAGCCGGATCATATTGTAAGGATTTTGGGCAAGATAAGCCCGGTACTCCTCCTCGCTGATGATGTCATAGGGCGGGCAGACCAACTCCTTGATGTCCCCGGCTTTCCGGGTATCGTACCGCAGCGCCCGAAAGGGCCTGATTTCAGCCAAAGTGATCACCTCGTTTTAATTAGATGCCGGAACAAAAGCTTGATAAACTGTGCCCCTATTGTACACCGTATTCGGTTTTCCCGTCAAGGCCGCGGCGGAGCATAGAATAATGAGCAATTAGTACTTACCCTTGGCTCCCCTGAAAGGGGAGCTGTCACGGCAAAGCCGTGACTGAGGGGTTCTGCCCGAATAGCCGGTAAAATGCAGGTTTTTATAGCAAGCTGGAACCTCTCCACCATGCTTACGCATGGTCCCCCTCCCCTTTCAGGGGAGGCAAGGGTTTTCTACTATTTGTTAGTTTGCTAAATCTCAATGAGCCGTTATCTTGCTAATTACTAATTACTAACTGCTATCCCCCGTTTTATCATGCTTCATTCACGGAACGTTCACAATGTCGGGTTATGATAGCAGTACTGCCCGGAGAGTCGGGACAGGGTATTGCAAATTTTCCGATTTTGCGGTACTATTTATAAAGGGAATTTTTGGTGAAAACACATGTTAGAAAGTTCGTTTCCTGCCGAAAACAGACAAAAGCGGGACAACGGCGTTTTTTAACCGAAGCAGAGCTCCCGTAAGTCAGGAAATCAGCCCTTTTGGGGCAAGACGGAAAACAGGAGGAATCAGGTCAAATGGTAGAGGTCAGAAACCTCACGAAGCGCTACGGCAGCAAGCTGGCGCTGGATCACGTGAGTTTTACAGTGGAGGAAGGCTCCATCGTGGGCTTCCTTGGCCCGAACGGCGCGGGAAAATCCACAACGATGAATATCATTACGGGGTATCTTTCCGCCACCTCGGGAGAGGTTTTGGTTTCGGGGAAAAACACCCTGGACGAGCCCCAGGAGGTCAAGAAGATGATCGGGTATCTCCCGGAACTGCCGCCGCTGTACATGGATATGACGGTGAAGGAATACCTGAACTTCATGTACGAGCTGAAAAAGGCCAGGCTGCCCCGGGAGAAGCATCTTTCCGAGATCTGCAAGCTGGTGAAGATTGAAAATGTTTACAACCGGCTCATCGGCAACCTGTCGAAGGGCTATAAGCAGCGCGTGGGCATTGCCCAGGCGTTGATTGGAAATCCCCCGGTTCTGATTTTGGACGAGCCCACCGTGGGCCTGGATCCCAAGCAGATCATCGAGATCAGAACGCTCATTAAAAACCTGGGCAGAAATCACACCGTGATTTTGAGCTCTCACATTCTGTCGGAGGTACAGGCGGTGTGCGAGCGCATCGTCGTCATCAACAACGGCCGCGTGGTGGCGGACGGCGCCACCGATACCCTGGCCCACGATCTTTCCAAGGATCACCGGCTGCTGCTGCGGGCGGAGGGCCCGGAGCGGGAAATGGTGCACGCTCTTCTGGGGCTGCCCCATGTGGTGGACGCGGTTTCCCTGGGTGAAAAGGAGCCCGGCGTGTTCGAGCTTACGGTGGAGTCCGAACCGGACGCGGACCTGCGCCGGGACGTGTTTGCCCTGCTGGCCAGAAAGGGCTGGCCTTTGCTTGCGATGAAAAATATGGATCTCACACTGGAGGATCTGTTCCTGCAGCTGACAAGCGGCGACGCTGCCCTGGCCCATTCTTCCGGGGAAACCTCCTCCGATGAGGCAGAGGAAGCCGAGCAAGGAGGAAATGAAGAATGAAAGCGATCTTTAAGCGGGAGCTCCGCTCCTATTTCAACGCCCCCGTGGGCTATGTGTGCATTGCCGCCCTGGCTGCCCTTTACGGCTATTTCTATTATCAGGTCATGGCCCTGGGCTCCAGCGGCTATATCCGAAATGTGTACGGTACCATGTTCTCCTTCAGCATGATCGTGATCCCCATCATTACCATGCGCAGCATGACGGACGATCAGAAGAACAAAACAGACCAGGCGCTGCTGACCGCGCCGGTCAGCGTTACCGCTATAGTGACCGGGAAGTTCCTGGCCTGCTGGTTCGTGTTCTTTATCGCCTCCACCCTGGGCCTGCTTCCGGCAGTGGCCATGAGCTTCTTTTCTTCCCCGGCCTGGGGCGAGATCCTGGGCAACTACCTGGGGACTCTGCTGTACGGCGGAGCCATGATCTCCATCGGCGTGCTGATCTCCAGCCTGACGGTGAGCCAGATCATTGCCGCCATCGGCACCTTTGTGGTGTCCGTGTTCCTGATGTATATCGATAACCTGGCCACCGCCATTTCCAATAAAACAGTAAGCGCCCTGGTAAGCTGGCTTTCCTTCAACAGCCGCTATACCACCTTTACCCAGGGTATTTTCAGCGTATCCAGCACGGTATTTTTCCTCAGCGTGATCGCGGTATTTTTGTTCCTGACCGCCCGCAGGCTGGAAAGCCGCCGCTGGAACTAAAGGAAAGGGAAGGAGGCTATCACAATGGAAACCAATCGTAACGATCAGCAGCTCGAAAAAGAGCAGCTTTCCGCGGAAGCGGAGCAGAAGGAAACCGCGCAGCCGGAGCCCGCTCCGGAAAGTCCGGTAGAGCAGGCTGTGGAGCCTGAGGAAAACAAGGAAGCGGAAAAGGCCGCCCCGAAGCAGAAAAAGAAAAGAGGCGGACTGTTCAAAAGCAATAAATTCAAGCGCGGGGGCATGGCCACCGTCATGTCCGTTGTATTTATCGCCATTGTTGTGGTGATCAATATTTTGGTGGGGCTTCTGACAGAGCGGTTCCCCTCTTTGAACTGGGACCTTACCGCCGATAAGCTCAATACCCTTTCCGACCAGGCTATTGACATTGCCAAGGGCATAGAGCAGGAAACTACTATCTATCTGATCGGCGAGGAAGAGGCGTACCGTAAGGATCGCCTGTACAGCTCCTACGGCCTGGAATACAGCCAGGTATCGAACCTGGCGGAAAAGCTGCGGGAGGTCAATTCCAAAATTTCCGTGGAATTTATCGACCCAGATACGAACCCCGGCTTTATCAGCGAATATCCCGAGGAAAACCTGACCTCCGGCACGGTGTTGGTGAAAACCGAAAAGCGGCACAAGCTTTTGACCGCCTCTGATTTGTTTACCGTGCGGAATAACCAGAGCACCTATCAGACAGAGACCTATTCCAAGGTAGACAGTGCCCTGGCGGGAGCATTGGAGATCGTAAACCTGGAAACAATGCCTGTGGTCACCATGGCCACCGGCCACGGGGAGCTTCTTACCGACGACGTGCTGGGCAGTTTTGAGGAGCTGCTGGAAACACAGAATTTTGAAGTGAAGAGCATTGATTTTCTCACCGAGGAGATCCCGGAGGAGACCCAGCTTTTGATGATCCCCACCCCCTCTACCGACTATGCTGAGGAGGAGATCCAAAAGCTTCGGGAATATATCGACGATGAAACCCATTCCGGCCAGCGCTCTCTGCTGGTGACCTGTCACGCTTCCCAGGGAAGTCTGCCCCGGCTTCAGAGCTTTTTGGAGGAGTGGGGGATCCAGGTGGGAGAAGGCGTGGTAGCGGAAACCGATTCTTCCCGGGTGGCCCTGCGTAATGCCGGCTATGTATTGGTAGATCCCTCGGAAAATCTGCTCAATGAAAACACCTATAACCCCCTGGTGTCTGCGGCCAGCCGTCCCCTTTCTCTGCTGTTTGAGGCAAACGGGGACGTGGTGATGACAGAGTCTCTCTGGACTACCGCCGCCAGCGCTTATGTGGCCACCGAGGATATGACGGAGGCGGATATCGCCACCCTGGAAACCTCTCAGCAGTCTGTAGCCTGCATCGCGGAAAAGCGCCCCAGAGTAGATGGTGAAGAAGCTCGTCGCAGCCTGGTGGTATTCGGCTCCTCCTATGTCTTTACCGATACCTTTATGAATACTACCGCCTTTGGCGACAAAAACTATGTTTCAGATCTGCTGGGATACTGTACCGGCACAGACGGAAGCCAGGTGTCCGTATCGACTCAGCAGGTACCTACCAATACTCTGGACGTAGCGGCTTCTGTCAGCACTGTGAATCTGCTGGGCCTGGGTGTGTTTACTGTGGGCCTGCCTCTGGCGATCCTCATTGCGGGACTGGTGATATTCCTGAAGAGGAGGCACCTGTAAGCCTATGAAAAAGACCGGAAGAAATATTTTGATCATGCTCCTGGTGCTGCTGGTTTTGGGCGGCGTTTCAGCCTGGCTGTTTTTAGTTCCTTCTCAGGAGGAAGCGGAAAACAGTTCCTCCGCCCCCTCTTCTCAGGTTTCCTCCGCTGCCGGAGAGACCCTGGTGGAGCTAAAGGCGGAGGACGTGACTTCGATTTCCGTGAAAAACCAGGAGGACAGCTTTCAGTTCGTTTCCCAGGGAGAGGATTTTTCCCTGGAGGGGTATGAGGATTGCGACCTGAATACCACCATGATCTCCAGCAGCGTGGGGAACCTGCTTTCCATGACGGCCTCCAAGAACCTGGGTTCTCAGGAGGATCTGAAGGAATTCGGGCTTTCCGGGGAAGCCGCCGTGGAGGTGGAGATCAGCCGGAAAGACGGAACAAAGGAAAAGCTTACCCTGGGCGGCAAGGCGGGAGAATCCGCCGGGCGGTATGTCCTGAAGGACGGAACCGTTTATATTGTCGCCAGCATATCCGAACAGCTTTACGGAGGAAAATTTGAATATTTCAGCAGCTACCTGTATTCTGTGGCGGAACGCACCTCTGTAGTCACAGCCGAGGACGGCACGGAATCCACCGAAACGCTGCCGGATATTTTATACAGCCTGAAGCTTTCGGGTACAAATTATCCGGAGCCGGTGGAGATCAAATACGATGAAAGCGTGACCAGCGGATATTTGATGACCGCTCCCGTCAAGGCGGAGTCCGGCTCCAACGGGCTCACCACGCTGTCTGAGGGTGTAAAGGCCCCCACCGCCCTGGGCGTGGCGGCCGTGCATCTTACCGATGAGCTTTTGGAGGAATACGGCCTTTTGGAGCCCGCCGCCAGGATAGAGTTTACCCTGAACGCGGATACCCATACCATGTCTGTGAGCAAGGCCGATCCCGACGGGAACCGCTATCTTCTGCTGGACGACCGGGACGTTGTGTACCGGGTGGCGAAAAGCGCGGTGGAATCCTGGGCGGAGATCCCTCTGCTGAAGCTGCGCATGAGCTATATCTGGCTGTCGAACATCAAGGACGTAAAGAAGCTTTCCCTCACGGCAAACGGCACGGACTACCGGTTCGATATGACCAGAACGCTGAACGAGGAACAGTCTACCGAGGATTCTCCCCAGTATGACCTGGCGGTAAAGAACGCCGCCGGGAAGGAAATTTCCTATGATGACTACCGGAGCTTCTATCAGGATCTGATCAGCGTGGCGGTGCTTTCCACAGAAACAACAGAATTTTTCGGGACTCCGCTGTTCCGGGTGAGCTACGGCTATTTTGACAATTCCGAGGAAAACGTCATAGAGTTTTACCCTGCGGAAAACGACAGATGCGTTGCCGTGCTCAACGGGGAGTTTAACGGCGTGGTACGGAAAAGCGAAGTAGAAAAGCTGGCCTCCCGGCTGGCTGAGGTGCACGGATAAGAAAACTTTTAGAAAAAGGCCGCGGGACGATTCTGGCGGGTGATAAAACCGATGGACGTCTTTTCCACGGCCTTTCTCATTTTGGAAGGAGGGTTCGCAAAATGAACTATGGAAAGAAGCTTCTTTGCGTGATGCTGTGCCTGCTTCTGATCACCGCCGCGTTTCAGGGCTGCTCCCGCGGGAAGGACGCGTCCTCCCTTACGTCCTCGCAGCCGGTTTCCTCGGAAACGGAGAAAGCCGCCTATACCATCGGATTGCTTCAGTTTATGGAGTACCCCTCCTTCAATACGGTTCGGGAAGCCTTTATGAGCCGTTTGGAGGAATGGAATTGCGATGAGAGCCTGGTGAAGATCGATTACCAGAACGCCGGCGGCGATGAAAAGAAGGCGGAGGAGCTCTGCCAGAAATTTGTAAAGGACAAGGTGGATCTGATCGTGGCCATCTCCGACCCGGCGGTCAATGCCGCCGTTTCCGCCGTAAAGGGTACTGAAATTCAAGTGCTGGCCGCTTCGGCGGAGGAGCTGGGCCCTCAAAATGCTCCGGCAATGGAAGGAAATGTGACCGGCGTTTTGGGAAAGTCCACTGTTTCCGCCGTGATCGACCTGGCATTGCAGGGAAATCCCGCGCTCAAAACGCTGGGACTGCTGTATGATCCCCAGGAGCCTGTTTCCAAGGCCCAGGCGGAGGAAGCAAAGAAATATTGCGGAGAAAAGAACCTTGCGGTAGAGGAAGTAACACTTTCCGTCACCGCCAAACAGGAGGAAGCGGAAAAAGCTGTTTCTGACCTGTGCGGAAAGGTGGACGCGGTATTTACCCCCATCAGTACGGGAACGGGAGCCCTGTCTGGAACGATCTCCAAGGCTATGCTTCAGGCGAAAAAGCCCTGGTACGCAGGCACCGACGCTCTGGTACAGAGTGGGGCCCTGGCGGCGGTGAGCTTGGATTACGGCGAGCTGGGGCGCCAGGCCGCCGACTTGGCGGTACAGCTGGTAGAGGGAAAGCCTGTTTCTCAGATTTCGGCAGTGAATTTAACTGAGCACCGCACCTATGTAAACCAAACTACTCTGGACGCCATCAAGGCCGTTTTCCCCGAAGAGATTTTGGGAAGCGCCCATTTCTACGCGGGCGGTACGGAGCAGTAAGAAAAAAAGAATTTCAAGGAACGCCTCGGCTTCGGGGCGTTTGTTTTTTTATCCCCTTTTGAGAAATGCGCAGAGAAAAAGCCATGCGGCCTCAAAGCCATACGGCTTTGGGGAACAAGGGAAATGTGCCCCGTGATTTCTTTCAGCTACGGTATGCCGTAAGGCAGGAAAGCAAAGAATAACAAGAAAATCTTGAAAAAGCCCTTGCTGCTCCTCTGTGACTTGCGTTTTTAGAGCTTTTTTAAGAAAAAATTCAAAACCGCTCTTGAAAAGTGAAATTTCCTCTTTACTTTTTGCGAAAAGTCAAATTGAAATGTTGAGTTGTTGCCCGAAAAGTGAACTTGATATTTGAGAAACGAAACATTGTTCTTTCCTTTTCCTGAAAAATGACCTGAAATTCCCTTTTCCCGTTTTGCATTCCACAGGAAAACGGACAAAACGATTTTCCCGTTTTCTTAGGGATAAACTCCCAATTCGTGCAAATACTACCCTTGCAGGTGACCAGGGACAAGCGGAAAAGCGGCAAGATGGGTCCGGTGGGAGCCGCGAAATTACTTTAGGCAACCCCGCACAAAGACCGGCCAGAGGCCTTTGTACACAATTTGCTTGCATATTTTCCGTCATAGCACACAGCTTTCGTTTGCCAATCGCAAGATTGGCTGCACTCAATCTGTGTACTCTGACGAAAAATCTGACTGCAAAACTTGCGCACAATCTTTGTGCGGTGCTGCCTTTATTAAACCTTGCACGAAAGGAATGAAAAATATGAAAGCAACGGGAATTGTCAGAAGGATCGACGATCTGGGAAGGGTGGTGATCCCCAAGGAGATCCGCCGCACGTTGAAAATACGGGAAGGAATGCCCATGGAGATCTTTACGGACGTCTCCGGCGAGGTGATCCTGAAAAAATACTCTCCGGTGGGAGAAATGTCCCAGTTGGCTTCCGCCTATGCGGAAACGCTGGTCAATTTGACCGGGCACGCCGCCGCCATTTGCGACACCGAGCAGATCATCGCCATCGCGGGGCCGGCGAAAAAGGAGCTGCTGCATAAGCCCGTGGCGCCCCAGCTGGACGAGCTGATCCAGGCCCGCCGGAATTTTGTGACCGCCGGGGAAAATACCGTGCTGGTCTGCAAGGAATTCCCCGCAGCGGCATTGGCTGTGTTTCCAGTGGTTTCCGTGGGGGACGCCATGGGCGCCGTGGTGCTTTTGAAGGGGGAAAAATCCCCTGCCAGAGTCAGCGGGGAAGCAGTGGAGAGCCTAAAAGCCGCCGCCATGTTCCTTTCCCGGCAGTTAGAGGCTTAAGCACTTTAAGACGTGGTACACAAACAACGGCGCGCAGGGTTAGAAAGACCTGATCAGAGGAGCGGCAAAATTACTCAGCCGGCGTGCCAACCTCCGAGTGTGATCGATCCGGCGCTTCCCTCAGGCTCCGAACCGGGAGCTTTGGAGAAAAAATCAAGGGAAATCCAGAAAAACCCTTGATTTTCAGGAAGTGCGGTGCTATAATCACTCATGGTAATAAGGTGACGATGAAAGAGTGGGGCGACCCGCTCTTTTGTTTACTTATTGGAAAGGAAGAGATGTGCTTGAGCCCCGACAGCAAAAAGAAAAGCACGGCGGAGCGTGTATGGGATATGGCGGAGCCCCTGGCAAGGGAGCTGGGCCTGTCCATCTGGGACGTACAGTTCGGGAAGGAAGGCGCAGACTGGTATCTCCGCGTTTTCATCGACAAGGAGGGCGGCGTGTCCATTGACGACTGTGTGGATATGACCCATGCCTTAAATCCCGTGCTGGATCGGGAGGACCCCATTCCCCAGGAGTACATGCTGGAAATTTTCTCTCCGGGCTGGGAAAGAAAGCTCACCCGCCCGGAGCATTTTCAGGCCTATCTGGGGAAGCCCCTTCGGGTAAAGCTAATCCGCCCGCTGGAAAACGGCGGAAGGGTGCTGGAGGGAATTCTGCTTCGGGCCCAGCCGGGAGGAGAATTTGAGCTTCAGCTGGACGAGGAAACCAGCGTGACCCTGGAAAAAAAGGAATGTGCCGCGGTGAACGTCATAGAAGAGCTGTAAAGTCTGTATTCATCGGTGAAATATAAGCTCTGAAACGCTCAATAGAAAGAACGGGCCTTGTAACGGAACCGGTCAAGGCCGGAGAAAAGGAGAGAACTATACCATGGCAAGAAAAAAGGAACCCGAAAAGCAGGGAAATGAAGAGCTGTTTCTGGCTCTGGAGCTGCTGGAAAAGGAAAAGGGGATCCCGGCGGAATTTATGCTGGATAAGATCAAAAAGGCCATTTCCACCGCCTGCAAAAACAATTACGGAAATGAGGACGTGGAGATCGAGATCGACCCCGCCTCCGGAAAGTTTGACGTGTTTTTGAAAAAGGAGATCGTGGAAGAGGTGGAGAACCCCAACCGGGAGATCCTGCTGGAAAAGGCAAAGGAGGATAACGCCGCCGCCGAGGTGGGGGGCTTTGTCCGCCTGAAGCTGGACACCAAGCAGTTCGGCCGGGTGGCGGCCCAAACCGCCAGAAATATTATTCGCCAGGGGATCCGTGACAGTGAGCGGGGCCAGATGATGCAGGAGTTCCAGAGTAAGCATCAGGAGCTGGTCAGCGGTCTGGTGGAGCGGGTAGATATGAAAACCGGCGCGATCACCCTGCGGATCGGCAAGGCGGAGGCCGTGCTGCCGAAAAACGAGCAGATCGGTGAGGAAACCGTGCGCGAAGGCGACTACATAAAGGTTTATGTAGTGGACGTTCGGGAAACGGAAAAGGGGCCCAAGGCCATTATTTCCCGTACTCACCCCGATCTGGTGAAGCGCATGTTTGAAACAGAGGTGCCGGAGATCTACGACGGCACCGTGGAGATCAAGGCGGTTTCCAGAGAGGCCGGCTCCCGCACAAAGCTTGCGGTGCTCAGCCACAACCCCGATGTGGACGCGGTGGGCGCGTGCATCGGCGCCAGGGGCGCCAGAGTTTCCGAGATCGTAGATGAGCTGGGCGGAGAAAAGATCGATATTGTGGAATACAACGAGGATCCCTGTGTGTTTATCGCGGCGGCGCTTTCTCCCGCCAATGTGATCTCTGTAGAGGTGGCCGAGGACGGCTCCCGTTCCTGCAAGGTCACAGTGCCGGACAACCAGCTTTCTCTGGCCATTGGCAACAAGGGACAGAATGCAAGGCTGGCTGCCAGGCTGACGGGCTGGAAGATCGATATCAAGCCGGAGAGCGGCTTTTTCGGAGAAGAATGAGAAAACGGCTCCTAAAATGAAGTGAGCAAAGGGAGGGATCACTGTGCGTCCGAAAAAAATACCGATGCGAATGTGTACCGGCTGCGGCGAGATGAAGCCGAAAAAAGAGCTGGTGCGGGTGGTGAAGGCCCCGGAAAAGCAGAATGAAGCCGGGAATCCCCTTCCCCCTGAGATCTCCCTGGATCTCACAGGAAAAAAACCGGGCAGAGGCGCCTACCTGTGCAGAAACCCGGAATGCCTGCGGGCGGCCCGAAAAGCCCGGCGGCTGGAGCGCGCTTTTTCCTGCAAGATCTCCGATGAGGTTTACGAGCAGATGGAGAAGGAGATCGGGCAGGATGGAGAATAAGGTACTGTCCCTTTTGGGGCTTGCGCGGCGGGCGGGAAAGCTGGAATTGGGCTTTGACGCCGCCGCTTCCACAGCCAGAAATCAAAAGGCCCGGCTGCTTTTGGCAGCGGGGGACATTTCGGAAAAAACCTTTAAAAATTTACGCTATGAAGGGGAACGGGCGGGTGTGCCCGTTCTGCGGCTGAAGACCGGCATGAAAGAAACAGGCCAGGCCTGCGGCATCAAAAGAGCCGGAGTGCTGGCGGTAACAGAGCAGGGCTTTTCTGAGGCGCTGAGAAACGCGATAGAACAAAGACCGGAAGAGAAGGAGGAACGATCCTATGATGATTAAATACAGAGTACGGGAAGTTGCCAAGGATCTGGATATTCCCAACAAAGAGGTGATAGACACCCTGGCGGAGTATTTTACAGAACCGAAGAAGTATATGACTGTGCTGACGGAAGAGGAATTGGACATAGTGTTCGAAACCTTTACCCAGAAAAGAAACCTGGAAACGCTGGATACCTATTTTGCGGAGCGGGAGCAGGCACAGCCCGAGCCGGAGATCACGGTAGAGGCGGAACCGGTTTCCGAGGAGCCGAAAAAAGCCGCGCCGGAGCAGAAGGATTCTCCGGCGGAGAAAAAAGCTCCCGCGGCAAAGCCGGGAGAAAAGGCCCCCGTCCGCCCTGCCGCGGAGGGAAAGCCAAAGCCCCAGGAAAAGGCCGCCCCCGCTCCGGTGGTAGAGCATTCGCAGCCGGTGCGCAGGGTCATCGATACCCGTTCCTCCAATGTGAATATCGACCGCTACAATGAGAAATATGACCGCCTGGCCGATCAAAAGGTAAAAACGGACAATGTGGTGACAAAGCAGAAGTTCATGAGCCGCAACCAGCAGCGCCGGGGACAGCAGCGCCGTGGTAAGCGGGAGACGGAGGCCGAAAGACTGCGGCGTATTGCCCAGGAGCGGAAGGCAAAGCATATCACCATCGAAGTGCCTGAGGAGATCACCGTGGGCGAATTCGCCCTGCGGCTGAAGGTAACGGCCCCCGAGGTCATTAAAAAGCTGATGGCCCTGGGCGTGTTCGCCACCATCAACGACACCATCGATTTTGACACCGCTGTGCTGGTGGCCGATGAATTCCATGCCAGAGTGGAAAAAGAAGTCGTTGTTACCATCGAGGAGCGTATTATTGACGACAGCGAGGATGACGAGGCCAATCTGGTGAGCAGAGCCCCCGTCGTTGTGGTCATGGGCCACGTAGACCATGGCAAGACCTCTATTTTGGACGTGATCCGCCATTCCAACGTGACCGAAGGGGAAGCCGGCGGTATCACCCAGCATATCGGTGCTTATCGGGTAAAGGTGGGCGACCGGGACGTGACCTTCCTGGATACCCCTGGCCACGCCGCGTTTACCACCATGCGGGCCAGAGGCGCCCAGGTCACGGATATCGCCGTGCTGGTAGTGGCCGCGGACGACGGCATTATGCCCCAGACGGTGGAGGCCATCAACCACGCCAAGGCGGCGGGGGTCTCCATCATTGTGGCCATCAATAAAATGGATAAGGTGGGCGCCAACCCCGAGCGGGTCAAGGAGCAGCTTACCGAGCATGGCCTGGTGCCGGAGGATTGGGGCGGAGAAACCCCCTGTATCCCCGTTTCCGCTCATACCAAGGAAGGCATCGGCGACCTGCTGGAAATGATCATTCTCACGGCGGATATGATGGAGCTGAAGGCCAACCCCGAACGCGCCGGAAAGGGCACGGTGGTAGAGGCCCGTCTGGATAAGGGCATGGGCCCCATCGCCACGGTTCTGGTGCAGAACGGCACCCTCCATGCCGGGGATATTCTGGTAGCCGGCACCACTGTAGGCCGGGTGCGCTCCATGATGGACGATAAGGGCAGAAAGGTGACGGAAGCGGGCCCCTCTGTGCCTGTGGAGATCACGGGCCTGAACGATGTGCCTGTGGGCGGCGATATCTTCAACGCCGTTTCCGATGAGCGCCTGGCCAGAGAGCTGGTGGAGCAGCGCCTGACCGAGCAGAAGGAAGAAACCTTCCGTTCTCAGACCAAGGTGACGCTGGATAACCTCTTCGACCAGATGAAGGAAGGGGACATGAAGGAGCTGAAGATCATCGTCAAGGGCGATGTACAGGGCTCTGTGGAGGCGGTGCGCCAGTCCCTGGAAAAGCTCACCAACGAAGAAGTTCGTGTCAATATTATTCACGGCGCGGTAGGCGCCATCAATGAAAGCGACGTCATGCTGGCCAACGCCTCCAACGCCATTGTGGTGGGCTTTAATGTGCGCCCCGACCCGGTGGCCGAGGAAAACGCCAAGCGGGACGGCGTGGATCTGCGCCTGTACCGCATCATCTACGATTGCATCGAGGAGATCGAATCTGCCATGAAGGGCATGCTGGCGCCCAAGTACCGGGAGATCTCCCTGGGCAAGGCCGAGTGCCGGGAGACCTACAAGATCTCCAACGTGGGCATCGTTATCGGCGGCCATGTGACCTCCGGCAAGATCACCCGCAGCGCTCTGGTGCGGGTGGTGCGGGACGGCATCATCGTGGCGGACGACAAGATCGCCTCCCTGCGCCGGTTTAAGGACGATGTGCGCGAGGTGGCCGACGGCTACGACTGCGGGATCACCCTGGAAAAATTCTCCGATATTAAACAGGGGGACATTTTGGAAGCCTATGAGATGGAGGAGTACCGCGATTAAACTGGACGGAAAAAAGGTTTCGCAGTATGAAATACTGCGATCCTCCTTCGGAGAACCACCTTTTTTCAGTGACCCACGGGTACACTGCCGGTAATGTTTTTAGAATCCTGAGAGATGAAAGAGTATAGATGCCAGTTGTTAGAGAATAAGAAGGAGCTAGTATGCCGAGCTATAAAATCGATCGGGTAACAGAGGACGTAAAACGGGAGCTTTCCGCTATTTTGCGGGAGGTGAAGGACCCCCGGGTGAAAGATTGCTTTTTGAGTATCGTGCGGGTGGAGGTCACAAACGACCTTTCCTACTGCACGGTCTATGTGAGCACCATGGAGGGAATGGAGCAGACCAAAACGGCGGTAAAGGGCCTGAAGTCAGCGGCGGGGTATATCCGCCGGGAGTTGGGAAGGCGGCTTTCCCTGCGCCATGTGCCGGAAATGCTCTTTAAGGCTACCGATTCCATTGAATACGGCGCCCATATTTCCCGGCTTCTGAACGATTTGGAGCTTCCCGCCGAAGAAACAGATCCCGAAAAAGGGGACGAAACGCTATGATGGATTGCGCGAAAACAGCGGCTCTCCTGAAGGGCTGGGACCGTGTTTTGATCCTGAGCCACGCTTCCCCGGACGGAGATACCCTGGGCTCTGCCTGCGCTCTGATGGGGGGGCTCATTTCCCTCCAGAAGCAGGTGGATTTCCGCTGCGCGGACGAAATTCCCCACAAATTTGACTATCTGTTTCAGGGGCTTTCCCTGGGCGGCTTTGTCCCGGAGCATGTGATGACAGTGGACGTGGCGGATCTTGCCCTTTTAGGTTCGCTGAAAGAGGAATATGAAGGAAAAATAGAGCTTGCCATTGATCACCACGGCACCCACAAGCCCTTTGCGGAAAATTGCTGGGTGGAGCCGGAAAGCGGCGCCACCGCGGAAATGATCTGGCTTTTGCTGAAGGAGCTGGGTGTGCGGGCGGACAAGGCCACGGCAAGCTGCGTTTACACAGGCATCACTACCGATACCGGCTGCCTGCGCTATCGCAACGCCACCCCCCGCAGCTACCGCATTGCGGCGGAGGCCATGGAAGCGGGAGCGGACGCGGCGGAAATCAACCGAATGATGTGGGAAAGCAAGACCCGTGCCCAGATGGAGGCGGAGCGGCTGGTACTGGGAGATCTGGAATTTTTCTGTGAGGGGAAATGCGCTCTCGTTCAGGTGCCGCGCTCTGTTTTGGAGAAAACCGGAACAACAGACAGCGACCTGGAGGGGATCGCCGCTTTGCCCCGGCAAATCGAAGGCGTGCTGCTGGGCGTGACTGTCAAGGAAAAAGCGGACGGCACGGTGAAGGCTTCTGTTCGTGCCAATCCCCCGGCGAACGCGGCGGCGGTCTGTGAAAAATTCGGAGGCGGCGGACACACGGGAGCGGCAGGCTGCTCCTTTCCCGGTCTTTCCCTGGCGGAAGCGGCGGAAAAGCTGAAAGCGGCCTGTGAGGAAGAGTTATTAGTTGTAAGTAATTAGTTGTTTAGAAAGGGCATAGCCTTCCAGTTTGTCATTCTGAACCGCCCTTTGGTTTTTGTTCAGCAAAGACAAGAGAAACCTGTCGTTTTTGCCCCTTTCTAAATCAGACTTCCCTCACGATGAAATGTTAAAAAGGAAAGCGGTTGCCATGAACGGAGTATTGATACTGGACAAGCCCCCGGAGTTCACCTCTTTTGACGCGGTAGCGGTGGTGCGGGGGCTTACTCATGAAAAAAAGATCGGGCATACCGGCACCCTGGACCCTATGGCTACCGGGGTGCTTCCTCTGCTGCTGGGCAGGGCGGCCAAGGCGGCGGACCTGCTGCCGGATACGGAAAAGGAATACCGTGCAGGCTTTTGCCTGGGCCAGCAGCGGGACACCGGGGATATCACAGGGGCCGTGACGGAAACGGACAACACCCCAGTTTCCGCGGAGCAGCTGAAAGCCGCCATGGAGCGCTTTCGGGGAGAAATCGACCAGATCCCGCCCATGTATTCCGCCGTGTCTGTGGGCGGAAAGCGTCTTTATGAGCTGGCCCGCAAGGGAATCGAGGTGGAGAGGAAGCCCCGAAAAATTACCATCAGCCGTCTGGAGCTTTTGGAATATGACGAAAAGAAGCGGGAGGGCGTGCTGTTGGCAGCCTGCTCCAAGGGCACTTATATTCGGGTGCTCATTGAGGATATCGCCGGGGCGGCAGGCTCCTGCGGTACCATGACCGCCCTACGGCGTACCAGAGCCTGCGGCTTTTCAGAAGCGGACGCCGTTTCCCTGGAAGAACTGAAAATGCAAGCGGAAAGCGGCGGCTTGGGAAGCGTTCTGCGCTCCACGGAAAGCCTGTTTGAGGAGTACCCGGCGGTGATGGTCAGCCCAGCCCAGGCCGCCCGGTTCTGTAACGGCGGCGCTCTTCCCATGAACCGCCTGAAGCTGCCCCGCATCGCCCTCGCCGAGGGAACGCGCCTGTGCGTCTATGAAGCCGGCGGCCGCTTTTTAGGCCTGGCAAAGGCGGCCCCCCAGCAAGGCGAGCTGCGATTTTTGAAATTGTTTTGCTGAATTAGATACCGGGCGGCGACACAGGCAGGGGCAGGTACTATGAAGAATGAGCAATGAGCAATGAGTAATAAAGGGCGAGGGCACAAGCGTTGCCTGCACCGCTCGATAAATTATTGTTTAGCACTCAGTTTCCCACTGTCATTCTGAGGAACGAAGTGACGAAGAATCTCGTCCTTATTTCCAAGGCAAGAGGGCAAAGAACGAGATTCTTCACTTCGTTCAGAATGACAGTTGGAAAGTGAGCAAGTAACCGCCAAATTCCAATTTATCACCCTGCCAACGGTCGGGTCGGAAACTGGCTTTCCGTACCAAGCCGCTTCACGAGTGGCCGCGGCGCCTCGCCGCCAAATTCCAATTTATCACCCTGCCAACGGTCGGGTCGGAAACTGGCTTTCCGTACCAAGCCGCTTCACGAGTGGCCGCGGCGCCTCGCCGCTAAATTCCAATTTATCACCCTGCCAACGGTCGGGTCGGAAACTGGCTTTCCGTACCAAGCCGCTTCACGAGTGGCCGCGGCGCCTCGCCGCTAAATTCCAATTTATCGAGCTATGTTTATGCCCTTTCATTCCTAATTGTTCATTTATTTGTACGCCCCCCAAAAAGAAAGGAGCGGCGGGAATGGTTACGATCAAAAACATAGAAGAAATTCAGGAGAACACCTCCTGCTCCTTGGCGCTGGGGGCCTTTGACGGGCTGCACCGAGGGCATATGGCGGTGATCGAAAAGGCCCTTTTGCCTCCTTTCGCGGAGCATGCGGGGGTGCTTACCTTTGCGGGAAGCCCTTCCGGCGGCCCGGCTGTGATCACAGCGGAAGATAAGGAAACCCTTTTGGCGGAGCAGGGAATAGAGCGCCTTTATTCTCTTTGTTTTTCCCAGGTGCGGGATATTCCGGCGGAGGAATTTTTCTGGGAAACCCTCATCGGGCGGTGCAGGGCGGCCCGACTGTGCTGCGGCGAGGATTTCCGTTTTGGCAAGGGCGCGGCGGGCAATGTTTCCCTTCTCACAAGGCTTTGCCGGGAGGCGGAAATAGAGCTCTGCGTGCTGGCTGATGTGCTGGACCACGGGGAAAGGATCAGCTCCACCCGGATCCGGGCGGCGGTCAAGGCCGGGGAGATCCCTTTGGCAAACCGGCTGCTGGGCAGGCCCTTCGGCTTTTCGGCAGAGGTGATCCACGGAAACCACATTGGCACGGGGCTTGGCTTCCCCACCGTAAATCAGGCGATCCCGGAGGGGTTCTCCATTCCCCCCTTCGGCGTGTACGCTTCCCGGATCCAGGTGGAAAATACCTGGTATACCGGCGTGACAAATATTGGGGTAAAGCCCACCGTGGGCTCCGACCGGGTGCTTTCCGAAACCTGGATCCCGGAGTTTTCCGGAGATCTGTACGGAAAAAGGCTGCGGCTTGCCCTGCTTCAATTTATCCGCCCGGAGCGAAAATTTGATTCCCTGGAGGAGTTGAAGGCCGAGATCCGAAAAAACGCGGCCCAGGCCGGGGAAATTACAGGAGCGGGAAAGAAATGAGCAATTAGAAATCAGCAATGAGCAATGAAAGGGCAAAGGCGTTGTACCAACACAGGCGTTGTACCAACACAGGCGTTGTACCAACACAGGCGTTGTACCAACACAGGCGTTGTACCAACGCCGGTAAATTGAAATTTACGGGCGCACCGCTTACTCCCCACCTGTCATTCTGAACGAAGTGAAGAATCTCGTCCTTCGAGCCTTTTTGAAGGGTTTTAAGGACGAGATTCTTCGTCGCTATGCTCCTCAGAATGACAAAGGAGGAGGCGTTCTTCTCTAACGAGTAATTCGCTAAACTATCATTTATTAGCGTTGGTTACAACGCTTGTGACTGTGCTCTTCCTTGCTCGTTCCTCATTGCACCTGCCCTTTTCTAAATTGCGCTGCGTAGCAGCGCCGCCACCGTCTGGTATCCAGAATCCAGCATCTAAAAAAACGAGCGCATTGCGATTTTTTCCGCAATGCGCTCGCTCTGTTTATTGCTTTTATCCCGGTATAAAACGACCTGCTTATTCCACGATCACGGCGTATTCGTCCAGCTCCGCGATGTAGCGGTCGCATTCCTCCTGGGTGATCATGCCGCTTTGCACGTTGGCCCGGTAGGCTTCCTCCGCTATGGCCCGGTGGTTTACGTTTTCCGGGGGATATTCCGTTTCGGCGGCCTTCAGCTCCTCCCGCAGGGCGGAAAGGCCGAAGATAAGCTCACCCTTTTCTGCGGGCTCCTGCTGGGCCTTGGCGAGGCTGCTCCCTGCCGGAAGCTCAGGCTGGATATTCAAGGCATACTGGCTGATAAAAAGCCTGTCTGCGGAAGCGGAACGGGCGGCTTCTCCGGCCTTTTCCGCCTGAGCGGGCTCATACACCCCCTCGGTTTCCCCGGTGATATAATAGTAATCTCCCCTGGTGGTAAAGCCGGCGCCGCGATCGGGCTTCCAGAGGAAAAGCAGGTATTCCTGGCCTTCCCGCAGGGAGGCATAATCTTCGTAAATAACGGAAGGATCTGCCCGGTCTCCCTCCATGCGCACGGTAATTTCCTCCGCAGGGGCTTTTCCCCGCAGGGTTTCCGCAACGGAGATGGTATAATCCGTATGAACCAAGGTACCCGCGTTATCGCCCACTCCGTAAATCAGGAAAGGCTCGGAAACAGCGGAAACGGTTCCCCGTACCACCAAAGTGGATTCCTGAATGAGATCCTCCAGAGAATAAAGAACGGGATAGCCAAAGATTACAGTAACAGTTTCCGGCAAAGAGCTTTCCTGTTCAGGGCTGACAGTGAAGGGCAAAACCGCTTCGGAAGCGGAAGCGCCCTCCTCCGGCTGGGCAGCCAGAGCGGGAGAGCGGAAGAACAGCACGGAGCCTGCCACGAAAACTGCCATGGCCAGGGAACAGCTGAGAATTGTAAACACAGTTTTCCTTTTTTTCATGGAAATTCCTCCTGAGAATTATTTGTAAAGATAGTTGATACCGGCTTTGTCATCTGCGGTAAGCATTCGTTTGATGGTACCTTCCGGGTAAGTATTCATTACAGAATCAGTTCCAGGGTGGTCAAACCCCAAAACATGTCCGGCTTCATGGATGAAGAGAGTCCATACATCAAAATACCCATCCTGCTGATAGTTGCTCATATGAAAATGGGTATTCAGGTTGATATCGGCGCTGATCACCTGCTTTGTGGTCGTATTATATGTTGTGCGTGTACTGGCAGGATACGGATCTCTTGCATTGCTTACTCTAAAAATTCGGTTATTTGTGGTAGAGGCAGTGTAAAAATTTGTATAGGAATGTCTTACCTTAGGATCACGGGTCATGGTGTACACGTTGCATTCCTTATTCCATTGATAGAGCGCCTCGTTAAAATGACTGATGGAGGTACTTCCAATTTCAGAATAGGGAATAAAATTGATTTTCTTGCAAAGCTTCCATCCGGTAAGCGTATAAGCTTGAGCGGAGACAGCTTCCACACAGAAAAACAGGCAGACAACGAGAAGCAGGGAAAGAGCCTGCTTGAAGAAAGATGGGGCCGCATGTGATTTCATGGGAATAAGTACCTCCTGTATAAAGTATAGTAAAGCTTGCAAAATAATTTGCGTAAAATTTGCAAATCTCTATTGTCATAATAGCAGGAATTATAATGCGTGTCAATAAAGATTTCAAAAAAAGATACAAAAATTTCCGGAAGAATATTAAAATTCAGAATATAAATCTTAAAGCCAAAATAAAAAACCCGGAAAAACGCTTTACAAAGCCGGGAAGCTGTGGTAAAATGAACAAGCTGCCCTATCCTCGGATCATGGAAACACCGACCTTGATCTGTGGATAAACGATCCTTCGGATCGTCTTACGATTCAAAACGATCATTGCACGATTCTTAGAATCGCTTATGATTTTTTGAATCGTCCGCGTTTCCTTCTTTGAAATTTCTTATGGTTCTTTATTTTAAGAAGGCTTGTGATTCGGATCGTTTGGGGTGAATAACAGAGCGGCAGAGAGCCGCGGAAAGGTGAACAGTATGACAAAAGCAGAAAAGACCGAGATCATTCAGAAGTATGCCCGCCACGAGGGCGACACCGGTTCTCCCGAGGTGCAGATCGCCGTTTTGAGCAAGCGGATCAGCGACCTCACCGAGCATCTGCGTGAGAACAAGAAGGATCATCATTCCCGCCGTGGTCTGTTGAAGATGGTAGGCCAGAGAAGGAGCCTTCTGAATTATCTCATCAAGATCGATATTGAGCGCTATCGCGCCATTGTCGCGGAGCTGGGTCTGCGCAAGTAATACGGGAAAGCAAAGGCTGTGGTTGCAGGCCGTCTGGCCAGCGGCACAGCCTTTTGTTCTTTTATACCGGGTTTTCAGAAAGAGAAGCCCCCGCGGTTTGGGTCAGCTTGGGAGGTTTTACTCAGATAAGGAAAGGAAAGTGTGAAAAGTATGTTTGAGAATTTCAAGGTGTATGAAACGGAATTTGCCGGGCGCCCTCTTGTGGTGGAAACCGGGAAAATGGGTCAGCTGGCAAACGGCGAGTGCCTGGTACGATACGGAGAAACGGTAGTGCATGTGGCGGCCACCGCCTCCGCAAAGCCCCGGGACGGGATCGATTTCTTCCCGCTCTCCGTGGATTTTGAGGAAAAGCTTTATTCCGTGGGAAAGATCCCCGGCTCCTTTTTGAAGCGGGAGGGCAGGCCCAGCGAAAAGGCCACGCTGGTTTGCCGTATGATCGATCGGCCCATTCGCCCCCTGTTCCCCAAGGATATGCGCAATGATGTTTCCATCGTCTGCACGGTAATGTCTGTCGAACAGGACTGCTCCCCGGAAATTGCCGCCATGGTGGGCACCTCTATTGCCCTGAGCATTTCGGATATTCCCTGGAACGGCCCCATCTCCGGTGTTTCCGTGGGTCTGGTGGACGGCGAGTTTGTGATCAATCCCGATGTGAAGCAGCGCGAGGTTTCTCAGATGGCCGTGACCGTCGCCTCTACCTCTGAGCGGATCGCCATGATCGAGGCCGGCGCCAATGAGGTTTCCGACGAGGATATGTACAACGGCATTATGGCGGGCCATGAGGCCAACCAGAAAATTATTGAATTCATCAAGGGCATTCAGGCGGAAATCGGCAAGGAGAAGTTTTCCTATCCCTCCAATCAGCCGGAGGAGGAAATGCTGGAAGCTATCAAGGCCTTTGCCGAAGACGATATCCGCGCCGCTATGGATACCGATGATAAGAATGTGCGGGACGAGCGGTTAAAGCCCGTTTATGAAAAGGTCCATGAGAAATTCGACGAGCTCTATCCCGAGCAGGAAGCGAAGATCGAGGAGTGCCTGTATCTGACGCAGAAATATGTGGTGCGCCGCTGGCTGTTGGACGAGCAGAAGCGTGTGGACGGCCGCGGCATGGACGAAATGCGCCCCCTGGCGGCGGAGGTGGCCCTGCTGCCCCGCGTGCACGGCTCTGGCATGTTTACCAGGGGCCAAACCCAGGTGCTCACCGTGGCTACCCTTGGCTCTCTTCGGGATAACCAGCTGCTGGACGGCATCGACGAGGAGGAATCCAAGCGGTACATTCACCACTATAACTTCCCCTCCTATTCTGTAGGCGAAACCCGGCCCAGCCGCGGCCCCGGCCGCCGGGAGATCGGCCATGGCGCTTTGGCGGAGCGTGCCCTGGTGCCTGTAGTGCCCGGAATTGACGAATTCCCCTATACGATCCGCCTGGTGTCCGAGGTGCTTTCCTCCAACGGCTCCACCTCCCAGGCCTCTATCTGCGGCTCCACCCTGGCGCTGATGGACGCCGGCGTACCCATCAAAGCCCCGGTGGCCGGTATTTCCTGTGGCCTGATTACCGAAGGGGACCGCTGGATGACCATGGTGGATATCCAGGGCGTGGAGGATTTCTTCGGCGATATGGACTTTAAGGTGGGTGGCACCAAGAAGGGAATCACCGCCATTCAGATGGATCTGAAAATCAAGGGCCTGCTGCCCGAGATGGTGAAGGAAGCACTGGAGAAGACCCACAAGGCCAGAAATTATATTATCGACGAGATCATTCTGAAGGCCATTCCCCAGGTGCGGCCTGAGCTTTCCAAGTACGCGCCCAAAATGCTTTCCACCCAGATCCCGGTGGACAAGATCCGGGAGGTCATCGGCACAGGCGGCAAGGTCATTCAGAAGATCTGCGCCGAGTGCGAGATCACCATGGACGTGGAAGAGGACGGCCATGTGTATATTTCCGGCCTGGATCTGGAAAAGTGCCGGAGAGCTTTGGATATTGTGGATACCATTGTCAACGACCCGGAGCCCGGCTCCTACTATAACGGCAAGGTCACCCGCATTATGGATTTCGGCGCTTTTGTGGAGATCGCCCCCGGCAAAGAAGGCCTGGTGCATGTTTCCCGCCTGGATATCAAGCGCACGGAAAACGTGACCGATGTGGTAAATGTGGGCGATGTGGTAAAGGTCAAGGTGCTGGAGATCGATGATAAGGGCAGGCTGAACCTCAGCCGCCGGGACGCCCTCATCGACCTGGACGGCGCCGTGCCGGAGAACGACATCTCTGAGGATCGCGGCCCCCGCCGGGACCGGGGAGACCGTGATCGCCGCCCCCGGAGAGACCACGACAGAAGATAAGCTTTGCTGAAAGAAAAAAGCGCCGCCGCAAATGCTGAATTTTGCGGCGGCGCTTTTTAGATGCTGGACAGCAGATGCAATGAGCAATTAGGAATGAGCAATTTTAAGGGCAAGTGCGTTGAAGGGAACACTCGGCTATAAACAACACAGGTGTTGTAACCAAAGACCAATAAATTGGAATTTGCAGCTGCGCTGCGGGCACTCGTGAAGCCGCTTGATACGGAAAATCGGTTTCTGACCCGACCGACGGTGATCCGCCTATTTTCCTCATGTCATTCTGAGGAGCATAGAAAGCTATAGCTTTCTTGACAAAGAATCTCGTTCTTTGCCTTTTTATTCAGGGAATTAAGGGCGAGATTCTTCGTCACTTCGTTCCTCAGAATGACAGCGAGGGAGCTCGCCCCTCTTTAACAACGAACAGATAACAACTAGCTCGCTAAACTATAATTTACCAGCTTACTTACACTCAGTTCAAAAACACTTATAGCAGTGTACTTCTTCCGTCCAGCCTGCGGCGCCTGTGTCCTTGCCCTTCTCATTGCTCATTCCTCAGTGCTAATTTCTCATTCCTTTTTGCTGCAACTGCTTATAAAAGCTGCCCGCGCAGCCGGGGAGCCGCGCGGGTGGAAGTAAGGTGAAAAAGGAAAATGTCCGCTTTCTTCAGCTGGTCAAGGTCACCTCAGCCGCACAGGGCGCAGGATCTGGTAGCCGATCCCCTCGGGGTAGTGCCGCTGATAGCATTGGCAGACCTCTTCGTTCCACTGGAATTTTCCGGCGTGCTCCGCGGTGCTGATGCCGCCGGGATCACTGCCGGGTTTGTTCAGGTCGTAATTCCATGCCAGTTCTTCTACCCGCCGCATGACTTCCCCATTGTTTTCCATGTAGTCGAAGGGAGGGTGATAAAACACCAGGTAATAGCTGGCCGGAAAGCTTCTGAGCTCAAATCCCTCAGGCGCGGGGTCGCTGTAGTCCTCCGGTACCCCAAAGCCGTAAAAATACTCCCGCTTGCCGTTTGTGCGCACCCAGCCCGCTGTGTGGGGTGTGACCACCGGGTGCGCGCTGTCCCGCATGCTTTCTATAGCGCCGCACACCCGGTCGCAGTCGTGATAGCTCCAGAAATCTCCGTACCCTTCGGCGCGGGGCTCCCAAATACCGATGTATTTGTGGGCGGGGATATACTCTGTTTTTACCCGGGCTTCGCGCAGTTCCTTTGTGCTCATACCGTCAGCTCCTTTTTGCGATGGATACATCGCGGAATATTGCCAGGGGTGAAACACGTCCTTACTCATGGTAAGCGGGATCGGCACAGGCCGCTTCCGTTAGCCAGACGGCGCAAATTCGAACCCGCTGAATAGCGGCAGCAAGCTGCCACAAGCGATATATTGCCGCTTTTCAGTTTATCGTCCTAGGCAAAGGCGCAAATGCTCCGCAAGCGGAACATTCTCCTGCCGTCGTCCGGAGCTTGCGAAGCAAGCTTTTTGCGCTGAAAATCGACAACATCTCACCAGTTTTCAGTTCGAAGAAGTTTTGCCGGAGTGGATTTTTGTCCGACCTAGGCAAAAGCGTTGTATTTCTAACAACGGGCGGGCGAAAGCCCAAACTTCTCCCGAAAGGCCCTGGTCAGGGCTTCCTGGCCGGAAAATCCCCAATCCAGGGCGATATCCAGAACACGGCGCTGACTGTCCCGAAGCTCAATGGCCGCCTGGGTCAGCCACTTGCGGGCCACATAGCTTCTCAGAGTACACCCGTATATCTGGTGAAACATGGAGGAGCAGTACCACGGGGAATACCCTACCTGCCTTGACAGCTCCAGCAGGGTTGGCTCCCCGCGCAGGTTGTCTTCGACCCAGCGAAGCATTTTTTGAACGGCCTCATGGTATCTGTACATGCTTTTCCCCCCTTGGCAGCCCCAGTATAGCATACCCTTTTCCGCAAAGTCTTACCTTCAGTTGCAAAAGTTTTACAGAAAAGCAAACAGCCGCCTCCGTATTAAAGATCCCCCGAAGATTCTGCCTTCGGGGGATTTCTGGTATGCTCGCACTTTGTATAGAAAAATAAAATTTATATTTGGAACGGAACCTGCGGTCGGGTCAGAAACTATCCTCCCGCACCAAGAGGCTTCACGAGTGCCTGCGGCGGTTCGCCGCCTAGAATTTTTCCTTCAGGGCGTCGATCAGCTCTTCGTTTCTGGTCATGGAAATGTTGTTCAGCAGGATCACATCGCTGACGTTTTTCTCCGCCGCCAGGTCGGAAATGTCTCCCTCATAGTAGCGGTAGTCCACCACATAAACGGTCTGGTAATGATCCACCAGGAAGGGAATGAACACGTTGCCAAAGGATTCCTTGACCACCAGGCAGGCGGAGCCGTCGGAAAGGTCGCTGTTTACGATCTCCTCATAGGGCTGGTCGGCGGCGCAGAAGATCAGGTATTTGTTTTCCGTGCTGTAATCCGTGCCGTCCTGGATCACAGGCCAGTCCTCAATGGTGTTGCCCTCTGAATCGGTATAGGAAAGGGCGGTATTGGCTTTCGAGCGGTAGGCCTCCACCGTGTCGGGGTTGTTTTCCATATCGCTGTTGGGGTCGCTGGAATAGAAGCTTCCCAAGAAGCCGCTGTAGGTCTCCTTTTCGTAGTCCTCCAGCGCCTTGGGGGCGATTCCTTTGGCCTTGCAGAACTCCACATAGGCATAATAGGCGCCCAGCTGAGTCCAGTGGTGATCGGTACGGAAGTAAAGATACTCGTTGTTGTGAAGCTTCAGAGCGTCAAAAATGGAAACGGTCTTTACCTCAGGATTGATGGCGGCCATGGAGGAATACATGTAGTTTATAGCCTTGTTCTGATCCTGGCTGTTGATTTCATTCTGCTGCAGATAGCTTTCCGGCAGCATGATATCCATGCTGGTGGGAACGATCATGTTGAAAAGCGTCACAGAGCCGCCCAGCTGTTTTTCCGCGTCGCACACGGTGGTAATGTAATCGTTGGCCCGTTCCTCTACAAAATTGTAATACTCATAGCCCGTATCCCCGATCTTCAAAAGCGTGCTCAGCTTTTCCGCAGAGCCGGTGGGGATCTTTTCCGGCGGCGGGGTCTGGGCGGCCTGAGAGGGTAAGCTGGAGGAAGGCGCGCTGCTCAGAGCGGAGGAACCGCTCAAAGAAGAAGAGGGTGCGGAGGAATTGGGGGTCTTTTCCCGATCGCCCCGGCCCGCCAGGGTGACGATGAGCACCACCGCCACGATCACAACGATCAAAATCAGGGCAAGGTACAGGAAAGGAGGGGGCCCCACCTTTTTTCTGTTATTCCGCCCGTTTGGCTGTAAGGGCGCTCTGCGCCTGGTGGAAGGCACGGAGGGGATTCTGCGGCGGACATACTCTCTTTCCATGGATAACCATCCTTTCTTATTCCCTATATTGAGTCAAAGCATTGAAGGCATTGTCAGGCGTTCTTATTTTCCGGTAAAGGGGGTATCGGGAATATCGTCTCCCGTTTGTACTTCGCCGTGGATCTCTACAGAGCGGATCCCGTAAAAGGAGAGGACCTTTTTGTTGGCATCCAGAAAAGCGTCACGTCCCGGGAAGGTATCGGAAAACCAATCGTCAATTCCCCGAAAATAGCTGCCGCTTAAAAGACTTTCCATAGAAAACTCCGGAAAGGGGGTCAGCTTCCGCTTTTCCTGAAGGGATTCGGTGGGGCGCAGCGGCAAAAGGAGGGAAAACACCATGCCACAAAGCAGCACGGCAAAAAACAGAACCGCCTTGATCCGGGAGCCCCGGCGGCGTTCCTTTGCGTGACGCATTGTTTTCACTCCTTTTCCCTCATATTCTTTTTCAGAGCGCGATCACGCCCCGGAATTTTCTAAAATTGCAGATACAGGAAGGGATCGTAAGAATCCCCCACCAAAAAGCTGGCGGAAAGCACCAGCGCCGCCACGGGAAGAACCCATTCCAGCACCGTGCTGAAAACCACAGGCACCGGGTGGGAAGAAGAGCAGACGCGGTGATACAGCATACGTATGAGCGGCGTGCAGGCCAGTACAGCCGCAAGCAGGAAGAAGCAGTAATTTAGCACCTGGTTGGAGGCTTCAAAGCTGGTAAGCGGGTTTCCGTTTAAGCCGAATAACCCCTTTACCACCACCCAGGCCTGGGTGAAATCCCGGAAATAGAACAGGATCCAGCCGAAGAAGACCACCAGCAGGGTATACAGATGGCCGAAAAAGGCGGGAAGCCTTTGCAGCCCCGGAATCAGGAATTTTTCCAGGGCCAAAAATACGAAATAGTACAAGCCCCACAGAATGAAATTCCAGTCCGCCCCGTGCCACATACCGGTAAGCAGCCACACAAGAAACAGGTTCAGCGCCTGGCGGGGCTTCCCCTTTCGGTTGCCGCCCAAGGGAATATACACATAGTCCCGGAAAAAGCTGGAAAGGGACATGTGCCACCTGCGCCAGAATTCCGTAACGGAACGGGACAAATAGGGGTAGTCGAAGTTTTCTTTATAGCGAAAGCCCACCATCAGGCCCATGCCAATGGCCATATCCGAGTAGGCGGAGAAATCCAGGTAAATTTGCAGCATGTAGGCGAAGCACCCAAGCCACAGGGAAAGCGCCGGGGCGGCTTGAAGCTTTGGAAGATTCAGAGCCTGATGGGCCGGAAGCCCGTCCAAAATCGTCAGGGTGGCAAGCTTTCCGCACACGTTTGCCAGCAGAACCTTTTTCGCGAGCCCCGAGGCAAAGCGGTTGATGCCGTTTCGCAGGTCCTCACTGTCCACATGGCGGGAAAGGATCTGCTCCGATACGTCCTTGTACCGGACAATGGGCCCGGCGATACATTGATGAAACAGGCATACATAGAGAAGCAGCCGCCGGAATTTCGGTTGGGCTGGCACCTCTCCCCGGTAAACGTCCACCAGGTAGGAAAGAAGCTGGAAGGTGTAAAAGGAGATCCCAATGGGCAGGGCGATCTGCGGAATGATTTCCGGAAAGCCAAACCAGCGCTGGGTATTTTCCGTGACGAATACACCGTATTTGAAAAAGGAAAGAAGCCCCAGGTCAAGCGCACAGCCCAGTACCAGAAAAAGCTTGCTTTTCCAGGCGCCTCTGTATTTGCCGATCAGCTGAGAAAGCAGCCAGTCGGCAAAGGCCATAAAGAGCAGGATGACAATGTAAAAAGGCTCTCCCCAGGCATAAAATACCAGAGAAAAAAGAATGAGCACCGTGTTTTTTGTTTCAATGCTTCTGGCCAGCGTATAAACAAGCATTTGCAGGGGGAAAAAGACGCAGAGAAAAACCAGCGACGAGAATACCACGACCTTTTCCTCCCTTTCTCATAAAATGATGCTCTGGCAGAGAAGCTTTCTAATAATAAAGCTGTTTATTGCTGTTCCCCATTTTGCTCCTGCCCTGCGGACGCGGCGCCCGGACCGGGCTGCTGGGGCTGCGGGGGTTGAGCATAAGGGGGCTGCCCGGCCTGAGGCTGGGCGGAAAAAGGCTGGGGGAACGTTACCGCTTTGGGGCGGGATTTGCCGTACACTTTGTAAGCAATATCACAGAGCAGCGGAATATCCGCCTCCTGCTCCTTCATCACCCTGGTGATGGCCAGAATACTGAGAATGATAGCGCCCAGGTAAATGATCACGGAAAGCACCGTGGCGGCCACACTGAGAACGTGGGAAAAGAAGGAGATCGAGACCCAGGAGACCATGCCGATCAGGATATCGCTGAAAAAGCTGACGACCAGGGAAAGAAGCCAGGCCTGCATGGTCTGGCGGCTGGCCCACTCGTCCTTTTCCACAAAGACGGTGACGCCCAAAAGCAAAAGGCAGATCCAAGGCGATTTCAGGATCACCGCGGCAAACGCCAAAAGGGGATAAAAGTACAGAACGATACCGAACTTGCCTTTTTTCATGGAAAAATTCCTCCCAAGTCATATATTTATAAGTTTACAGGATTACAATGGGAAGGTCAAGCGATTTTCCGAAAAATTATTGGGAAGGCAAAAAACGGCTTTGCCGCTTTCCAGGAAAAATTCTGACGAATTTTTCTTCAGGATTTAAAATCAAAAAAGCAGCTGTCCCTTTTGGGACAACTGCTTTTTTGATGTGTTGGCGAACACCTATTTTCCCGGGCCGTCACCAGCCAAGTATCTTCGGCACGAACGAGCTTAACTTCCGTGTTCGGGATGGGAACGGGTGGACCCTCGCCGTAATCAACACCAACTTTTCCTGCCCTCATCGGACAGCTTATTGAGTATATCACAGCCTTTTGAAAAATGCAAGCTTTTTTTTAAAAAAATTTCCTGTTTTTAGCGGTTGCGGTTTTTTGGAGCCTGTGGTAAGTTTTTTTCTGGAAATTTGTAACGTTTCGGGGAAAAGCTTGTCTAACGGTTGAAAGGGCAGGAGGTGCGGGCGGCTGTGGAAAAAAGGAAAAAAGTAGAAGAGTTTTCCGAACAGGCGCTTTGCGCCGAATATGAAGCGGTTTACCGCTATGTGCTGTCCCTTTGCCGAACGGAAAGCGAAGCCCAGGATATCACCCAGGAGACCTTTCTGAAGGCCCTGAAAGCAAAAAGCTTTTCGGGCGGTAGCAGCCTGTATACCTGGCTCTGTGCCATTGGGAAAAATCTTTGGCGGAACCGGTGCGGGAAGCTGGGGAGAGAAGTTTCTTCGGAGGGCTGGGAGCAGGCTCTGCCCGATCCCTCCGCCGCCATGGAGCAGCGGGTGGCTGACCGGGAAACCTCCTTTCAGCTCCACCGGATCCTCCATGAGCTGAAGGAGCCCTATAAGGAGGTCTTTTCCCTGCGGACCTTCGGCCAGCTTTCCTTCGGAGAGATCGCAAGGCTTTTTTCCAAAACGGAAAGCTGGGCCAGGGTAACGTATTACCGGGCAAGAAAAATGATTCAGGAAACCCTGAGAAAGGAAGGCGGCTTATGAAGGAAGAAAAGGCAGTGAGCTTGAGCTGTGAGATTATAAGAGACCTGCTCCCCCTGTATCGGGACAGCGTGGTGAGCGAAGGCACCGCCCAGGCGGTGCGGGAGCATCTGGAGGAGTGCGGGGCCTGCGCGGCGGAATACGAAACGCTTTGCGCCGCTCTGCCGGAGGAAGAGGCTCCGGAAGCGCAGCCCATGAAAAAATTCGCGGCATTTCAGAAAAAACTGAAAAACAGGAGGTTTCTCACTATTTTTACGGCAGTGGCGCTTACCTGTGTCGTGCTGCTCTCCGGCTTTTTCGCGCTGACCCGCATTCCGCTGATCCCGGTTTCCCCGGAAGAGGTGGAGCTGCGGCTGGTGTTCCGCTATGAATCGGAGGGAAAAGAAAAGCTTTTCCTGGCCCACACCATTCCCTGGTTCAGCTTTCAGAAATGGCGGGATTTTGTGTGGGAGCAGGATAACGGCCTTTTCAGCGCGGCCCAGGGGGAGAAACCGGGAGAATATCTTCTGGAATACGAAACGGACCGCCCTGTGCTCAGTGAGCGGGGGGATTCCATTGAGGATTTCAGCATTGTGGAGCTGCCGGAAAACGCGGACCCCCAAAGCCTTTGGCTGGGAGGAAAGCTGGTTTGGACGGCGGAAAAGCAGAAATCGCAAAAAGTACCGGACTATGTGTATGAAATAGATCAAATCAGAAGGAAAGGAAACAGCGCCCTCTATCATCTCTGGCCGGAATTTCACCGTATCGATATTCTGTATCCGGACGGCAGGCTGAGGATCTGGGATCTGGACGGCGAGGAGCTTTACAGCGGCACGCCCGATGAAGAGGGTCTGTATCCGAACGCCCCGGACGCCCGGTATATCCTCCATGAATACCGCGGAGAAAACCAAATGGGAATGTCCTATTCCCGGCAGGGAGATCTTTTGGACGGCGATGGTAAGGGGAGGATCACCTGGCAGGAATCGGAACCGGCAAAGTGACCCGCCTGAACCGGAGAACTACCCCGCAGGCATCTCAAAAACCTTTTGACAAAACAAAAAACCACCCAACGGGTGGTTTTTTTCTGTGTTGGCGAACACCTATTTTCCCGGGCCGTCACCAGCCAAGTATCTTCGGCACGAACGAGCTTAACTTCCGTGTTCGGGATGGGAACGGGTGGACCCTCGCCGTAATCAACACCAACTTTTGCTGCCCTTACCAGACAGCTTACTAAGAATACCACAGTCCCCCGAAAAATGCAAGCCCTTTTTCGAAGTTTTTCAGATTTTCTCCACAAAACTCAATAAGTAGGGGGGTGGTTAAATGCCGGGCACTAGATGGCAGAGGGGACGGGGCAAAAGAGCAATGAGCAGTGAGCAATGAAAGGGCGGGACGCAGTTTGATAAATTGGAATTTAGCTGACTAACGAATAGCATTATCCCCTTGCCTCCCCTGAATAGGGGAAGAAGGTTGCTTTGCAACCTTCTGGGACCGCCGATAGGCGGTGGAGAGGTTCCAGCTCGCTATGGATCAGTATAAAACCTGCATTTTTTACCTTTCTGTCGGAACCCCTCCGTCACGGCTTCGCCGTGACAGCTTTCTACGCTGTCGCTTCGGCCGGTGCTGGACGGTCTCCACCGGAGACCAGCACCCCTTTCAGGGGTGAGCGCGTCCCGGTGGGGGGAGGTCTCCAGTGGAGAACTCAGCTGTCGCTTCAGACATTGCTGAACGTGCTCCACTGGGGCACAGCAACCGCTCTGACCCGTTCTCGTTTGTCAACTCGGTCGTTGCTGGACGTGTGCCACCGGCACACAGCAACCGAGCCGACAGGCGAGACCGCTGATGCGAACCGTTCTCAGCTGTCGCTTCGGTCGTTGCTGGGCGTGCCCCACCGGGGCACAGCAACCGAGCCGACAGGCGAGAAAGCCAAGGGTGTGTGCTAAACTCTGATTTATCGTTTTGCATTGCCCTTAAAATTGCTCATTCCTCATTGCTCATTATTGAAAGTCCGTCTAATACCTAAAACGCCCTTCTCTAACAACTAACTACTAACATCTAACAACTAAATCACCACCCGTCGAGTCCCGCGCGCTGCAGGGCTCCCAAAAGCTTTGCTTTCAAATCGGGAAAATCCTGCTCCAGGCGGGCGATGAGCAGCTCCGTGTCCTTTCGGGCGGTCAGACCGTCTGCCGGGCAGCCGCTTTTTACAACGGGAAGGCTCATTCTGACGGCGGCATTGCGAATTTCCCGTTCCTCACAGAAGATCAAAGGGCGGATCTGGGTAATGCTTTTCCGGGAAAGATAGCTTTTGGGGGAAAAACAGCCCAGCTTCCCGCCGTAAAGGAGATTCATCAAAAAGGTCTGCACCGTGTCGTCATAGTGATGGCCCAGGCCAATCTTGTTATAACCCTGCTCCACACAGAGATTGTGCAGGATCCCCCGGCGCATTTTGGCACACAGGCTGCAGGGATTTTCTTCTTTTCTATCCTCAAAAATAACCTGTCCCAAGTTGGTCCTTTTTATCGTATAGGGAACGCCCAGCTCCCGGCAAAGGGCCTCCACCCCGGAAAAGTCTGTTTCCCGCCCGCCGAAGCAGGGATCGGCGGTAATGGCGGCCACGGTAAATTTTTTGGGATAATACCGGGAAAGCTCCGCCAATGCGCACAGCAGAAACAGGGAATCCTTCCCCCCGGAAACCCCCACCGCCACCCGGTCTCCCTCTTCGATCAGCTGATACCTCTCCACCGCCGCGCGAACCTTGCCGATAAGCTTTTGCATAGGATGCCTCTTTTCTTATAGGATCATTTATGTAAAAAAGCTTCCCCGCGCGGCGATGGAGAAGCAAAAGCTCCCTGACTGAGTTTGCGATGCAAACTCGCCGACGAAATCGGACCCCGATTTCGTTTGCGCGCGAATCTTGCCGATAAGCTTTTGCATGGGTTACCTCTCTGTAGAAACCATTATTTATGGTATGACTAGTATAGCACAATACCGGTTCGATTTCCAGCTCCGGATCTTTCCGTGGAAAACATAACGAAAATAAAAAGTTAGAAAACAAAAGAAAACCCTATGAAAGCAAGAGAAATCAGGAGATAGAGAAAAGCAAATTAAAAATCAGGGGAAAAGATGTTGACACCCGGAAAAGCCTGTGATATGATAGGAAAGCTCTCAAAAAGAGCGTTTGATATTTAGAAATCCCTCCGGGGGAGGTTGCCGGGCAGTGCTTGCGGCTGGGCCGCGCTCCCTCTTTTCGGAATGAGATGGAAAATTTGCTGGAGGTAAAAAGCTATGTCAACTACGATGCCTAAGGCCGGACAGGTCGAGCGCAGCTGGTATGTGATCGACGCCGCCGGAAAGCCCCTTGGCCGTGTGGCCGCTCAGGCCGCCGTGCTGCTCAGAGGCAAGCACAAGCCCACCTTTGCCCCCCATGTGGACTGCGGGGATCATGTGATCATTGTGAACTGCAAGGACGCCGTCCTCACCGGCGGCAAGCTGGAGAAGAAGTATTACTATCACCATACCGGGTATATCGGCCATCTGAAGGCTGTGCGGTATGACACGCTGATGCGCACCAAGCCCGAGCTCGCCATGCAGCTGGCGGTAAAGGGCATGATCCCGGCGAATTCTATTGGCCGGGACGAGCTGGGCCGTCTGCGGGTCTATGCCGGCGCCGAGCACAAGCATGCCGCGCAGAAGCCCGCCCAGTGGAATCTATAAAGAGGAGGACGTAAAGAATGTACGAGACTGCACCCTATTTTTACGGCACGGGACGGCGGAAAAGCTCCGTCGCCAGAGTCCGCCTGTATCAGGGGACCGGCAAGGTCACCATCAATGATCGGGATATCGACGATTATTTCGGCCTGGATACGCTGAAGTACATTGTACGTCAGCCTCTGGCCCTTACCGATACCGATGGCAAGTTTGATATCGTCTGCCGGGTGTCCGGCGGCGGCGTTACCGGCCAGGCCGGCGCCATCCGCCACGGCGTGGCCCGCGCTCTGCTTCAGTATGACAGCGAGAACCTTCGCGCGCAGCTGAAGAAGGCCGGCTTCCTCACCCGTGACCCCAGAATGAAGGAAAGAAAGAAGTACGGTCTGAAGGCCGCCCGCCGCGCGCCTCAGTTCTCCAAGAGATAAGTACCGTTGTCTCACAGCAGCACCTGCTTTTGCGGGTGCTGCTTTTTTGCAATTCTTTGAGGTTTTAACTCGGTAAGTCGAATTGTGTCGAAGAAATTTTGTTGACAGGCCATAGAGAGCAAAGTATCATTTTCAATAGGATTTGATATTAAAAGGTTAGGAGAATAATGCAGATGAAGAAAAAAGCAATAGTTTTATTCTTGACATTCATTATGGTTCTGTCAAGTACAGCAATAAGCGCCCGTGCATATATTTACTATGATCCGAAACACTGTATTAATGAAATGATAACGTTTATTCCACATAGTGGTTTTGGGGCAACAACTATTTCGCACATGAACGAAGCTCTTTATCAGTGGAATAAAGCAGTTGGAAAAAGCATTGTGAGTCGAAGCCCTACAGAACGACATTCTAAAACCGGGTATCCCAGCAAAGATGGAAAAAGCTTAATATACAGGGAAAAATTTCCTGAAAGTAAAAGGTACGCAGTTGCAGAAACCTCTACCTATACCAAATGGTTTTCTGATTTTAAGAAATCAGAAACTGTAAGTGAAAGTGATATAGGAATAAACATGTCACACAAATTTGCCAATTCCGGGATAGCGGGATATTATGATGTGTGGACAATCTTTTTACATGAATCAGGACATACAGTAGGATTAAAAGACGTTGATGATCCTAGTGTTGTAATGTATAAAGAGGCAGAAACTCAAATTTTAAGACGCACTTTACAGCCAGATGATATTCGAGGGGCTGTTTGTCTTTATCAGTATTATGCAGAGTAATTGAAATTTTGAGGTGAAAGAAATGGAAGGAAAAAAATACGAAGGAATTTTTTCAAAGCTTTTCGCGATCTTGCTTGTAGCGGTTCTTGCGTTTGCTATTTTGTATCTTCCGCCCCTTCTCCGCCGGGAAAAGACAGTGGTAGAGCAAAGCAGAACGGTGGCCGCTCTTTCTGTAGAGCAAATGGCCCTGGAGTCGGACCTGGTGGCCCGGGGAACGGCGGTGGAGTGCTCTTCTCCCTTTCTGGTACAGCCTCAGGACGGGCGGGACCCCAGCGTTTTTGTGGACTACACCTTTGCGGTGAAGCAGGTCTACCGCTGCGGTCAGGAGAAGGAGCCCCAGGAGCTCACGATCCGTGTGGAGGGCGGCACGTACCAGGATATTACCGTAAATGCCTCCGGCAGCCCTTCCTTAGAGATTGGGAAAGAATATATCGTCTTTTTATACCGGGCTCCCAAAAACGGCGGGTACGAAACCGAGGGCGAATATTATTATGTAACCGGCTTTGAACAGGGAGTTTTTCAGGAAACGCCTGAAGAAAAGACGGATTTAAGCGCCGTGAAGGCGCAAAAAACAGATAAGGCCTCACGATTTTCAGCCTTGGAAACAGCGGAAGCTTATTTTATAAGCGAAAAGGCGTTGAAAAGGGAAGAAAACGGAAAAATCAAAGTGGAAGCCGCTGAAGAAATTCTGTCGGAACAAGCGTTTTCAAAGGAGATCGCGGCATTTAATCAGGAATATCCGGAGGAGATCGACTACTACAAAAAAAGGCAGGAGGAAGCTTACCGAAGCAACCTGGAAACCGGAATGATCACGGAAGAAGAGTATGAGCAGTGGGCAGCGGAGCTGGAACAGGAAGACGGCCCTTATGCGGAAATCAGGCGATAGGGGATTTTTTGTGAGAAGCTCTGGAGCCACCCACGCTTTACCGTTTTTTCCTGCGTGATGCTTCGGAAGCCGAAAAAGTAACAGGGCAATCTCTTTTTTAGAGATTGCCCTGAAATTGAGTTTTGTGTATATACACGATAGGTTTATACATAGATTCAGGAGAAAATCCAGGACGAATCAGTGGGAAATACAGATTCGGCGAATAAAAATGCAATATTTTTCCATTTTTCCGCTTTGAAACTTTTTTGTAACCTTTGATTTTTTTGCAGTTTGCACATGGGCTGGTTTCCATAATTAGGAAATGCAAGGGCAAAAGGAGACAAAAAACCACGAAAAAAAGGATTATGTCAAGGAATGAGTCATGCAGATTTGTAAAAAGTGCACAAAACCAACCGGCTGAAAATTTTGACACATCGGTAGTTTTTTACTATACTAGCCCTTGTAAACCGCTTTTTTCAAGCGGCGAAAGGAGCATTTTATATGCACGGCAGACACAGTAGAAAAGCGCCCCGGCTTTTGATCCTCCGGGGAGTCATAGCGCTGGTTCTGGCGATCGTGTTCAGTGTATCCTCGTTTGCGACTGTTATGGCAAATACGGTCTCCGCCAATGTGATCGACGGGGACAAATCTTATACGTTCAGCATGAACAGTACAAGCATGCCAAAGCTTCTCGCTCAGGCCCAGAAGCTGGGGCTGGAGCCCCTGGGTCCTCTGGATGTGTTTGAGCAGGTGGGGAACACCACCACGGTGAACATTCGCCGGGGCGTTTCCATGACAGTAAACGAAGGAAGCAAGAAAACGAACTTGATCGCGTATCAGGGCGATACCGTAGAAAAAACTCTGGCGGATAACAATATCCTCATTAAGGATACTGATGAAGTCACCCCTTCCCGGGAAACGATCGTGACCGCCGGCCTTTCCGTGGAGATCCGCAGGCTCTGCCAGGTCACGGTGATCGCCGATGGCGAAAGCAAAACCTATTCCCTGCTGGGCGGCACAGTGGCGGACGCTTTGAAGAAGGCGGGCGTTACCCTGAAGAACAAGGATTCCGCCAACTATGAGCTTACAGATCCCCTGTTTGATAAAATGAATCTCCGCGTCAGCCGCACGGTGAAGATCAAGATCTCCGCGGACGGGCGCACCAGTGAGTATGAGGTTTCTGCGGCCACAGTCCGGTCGGCCTTGCAGAAATGCGGCGTTACCATCTCTCAGGACGATAAGCTGAATGTAGACCGCAAGGCGCACCTGACCGATGGCATGCACATTGTTGTCACCCGCGTGACCACAGAAGAGGTCAAGGAGCTGGAAGAGGTGGATTATCCCACCCAGTATGTGACCTCCGATTCCATGTACGAGGACGAAACCGAGATCCGCACTCCTGGAGAAAAGGGAGAAAAGGAAGTTACCTATAAGCTCATCTATATTGCCGGTGAGCTGGACGGCAAGGAAGTCGTTTCTGAAGAGACCATCAAGGAGCCTGTACCGGAAGTTGTTGTAAAGGGCACAAAGAGCCGTGAAAGTTCTTCCGGGCCGGATCTCAGCGGGGGAAACGGCAGCGGTGTTTCTGCGGGGACCTTCGTAGATTCCAGCGGTAATACGGTGTCTTACTCTCAGAAGCTGGTGGGCGAATGCACCGCCTATTCTGTACCGGGCGGCACTACCTCCCTGGGCTGGAAAGCCGAGTACGGCATTATAGCGGTCAACCCTGAGATCATTCCCTACGGTACGAGAATGTATATCGTCTCTCCGGACGGCAGCATCGTATACGGGTACGGCATTGCCGGCGATACCGGCGGCGCGGCCATGGCAGGCGATATCATTGCCGACCTGTGCTATAACACCATTGAAGAGTGCAGCATTATCGGGCGGCGGGATATGGTGATTTACATTTTGTCATAACGAACCTGTAAAAAAAGCGGAGCCGCTGGGCCCCGCTTTTTTATTTTATGTGGGGAACGAAGGCGCAGCGGCGAGCCGCCGCGGCCACTCGTGAAGCTGCTTGGTGCGGGAAATCGGTTTCTGACCCGATCGCAAGCAAAGCGCTAAATTGGAATTTGGCAGTTTTATCCTATTCGACTGTAGGGGAGCGGCTTGCCGCTCCCGTCCTGAAATTAGCACTTAACCTGCGGGAGAGGGTGAAGATTGCCAGTGGTAATCGTTCTGAACCGACCGAAGCGAAGAGGAGACTAAGCCTCTCCCCTGCAACAAACTGTGTGCATGAAGCTATAATTCAGCGGCAAACCGCTCGCTTTCCTCCTGTCATTGCTTTCATGGTGAAGAATCTCGCCCTTTGCCGTTTTTCAGGGAGTAAGGTTGAGATTCTTCGTCACTGTGTTCCTCAGAATGACAAAAAGGAGAACTTGACCTTTTCTAACGACTAACGGCTGACAATTAGTTCGCTTAACTATAATTTAGCGCTTTACTTCTGGTCGGATCGGAAGCCAAACTCCCGCACCGAGCAGGGACACGAGCGGCTGCGGCGCCTCGCCGTAAACTATAATTTAATGGTTACTCCTCCTTCCTTCCTTCCTGTCTCCATCTCCTTTACCGTTTTTTCCACGTACCTTCCCTTGTAATTCCAAAAGATTGCGGCTATAATACTGTCAAAGGTCTTTGGATTCCGTGGGATCCCTCTTTTTGTTTTCTGATTTTTCATTTCGGAGGAACGCCAAATGGATTATTTTTACGCGACCATGTGGTTTATTGTGGGCCTGGTCTTGATTTTTTCCATCTCTAAAGAAAATAAAGTCTTTTACATTGCGGGCGGCTTCTTCCTTCTTTTAGGCGGCTGGTGGCTGGCGAACGCTCTTTTACCGGAGCAGGATCTTTTTGCCGGTGGCTGGGGGGTCGCTTTGCGGTGCATTGCCGCTGTGGCGCTTGTGGTATTGACTGTTTTCTTTTTGCGGGAACGCCGGCGAAATATCCAAAGCGAGGAAGAGAAAGGCCCTTCCGGGGATAAAAAGTAAAAACAGCAAGGAAGCTTAAGGCGACATTGCACAAAGATTGTGCGCAAGAAGTTGTGCAAGCAAATCGTGTACAAAGGCCTTTGTGCGGTGTTGCCTGAAAGGAAAAGAGGAGTCGAATGGAAGCGATCAGCACGGTAGTCGGCAAGGTAGCGGTAATGCTCCTGCTGATTATAGTGGGCTATATCATTACGAAAAAAGGAATGCTTACGGAGAAGGGCGCGGCGGAGATCACTTCTCTGCTCATCAAGATCGTCACACCCTGCCTGATCATCAATTCCCTGATTAGCGCGGGAAAAGATTTAGAGTTGAACTCTCTGCTGCTGGCGGCGGTGGTTTCCGCGCTTTCCATGGGGATCGGTATCCTTGTCAGCCTGCTTTTTTTCAAAAAGGAACCGATGGAGCGAAGAAAGGTACTGCGCTTTTCCGTGATCTTCAGCAATGCCGGGTTTATGGGCCTGCCGCTGATCCAAGGCATTGTGGGAGACACCGGCGTGGTGTATGGCTCCTTCTTTGTGGTGGTTTTTAATCTGATCTGCTGGACCTATGGCTATGCCATGATGAGCGGAGGCGGGCTGAACCTGAAAACGGCTCTTTTGAACCCCGGGATCATCGGCCTTGCCGTTGGCCTGCCCGTTTACTTTCTGAGGCTGGAGCTTCCTGCGGTGATCCGAGAACCCATTGGGTTTCTTTCCGACCTGAACACGCCTTTGGCCATGCTGATCATCGGCAGCCATGTGGCAAGGGTAAACCTGAAATCTTTTTTAGCGGACAGAAGCGTTTATCTGATGGCCTTTTTGCGGCTGATTCTTTGTCCTGCGCTTTATCTTGCTCTTCTGCTTTTGATCCGTCCAGGGCAGGAACTTTTTGTCAGCAGTGTGATCCAGGCCAGCACTCCCGTGGCGGCCAATACGGTGCTTTTCGCGGTGGAATATCATCAGGATTCTCAGCTGGCCTCAAAAACCGTGGCGTTTACCACGATGCTTTCCATTCTCACCATTCCCGTTTTTACAATCTTGGCCCAGCTTGCTTGCGGGTTCTAGATTTTAAATATTAGATGCTAGATACTAGAGGAAGGGCAAGGGAGGCAAGGCGTTTTTCAGCAGGGCCGCATTCTTTTGCCTTTGATCGCAGGACGGTGTTTGCCATTGTCAAGTGAAACTATATAATATATATAGAAAAAGAGATCTCACTCTTTTCTGTCGGCGGCATAGTATAAAGAAGCGGCGGTCCGCGCGGGCCCTGCTTTTTATAGATCCCGTCCGGCTTGAAAAAGCCGGGCGGATTGCTTTTTCGCCCCATTTCACCTGATATCAATACAGCCGTCCGATACCTGAAAATTCAATGATTTGCGCCTAAAAAGGAGAGTCTCTTATGAGTAACCCCCAATCCCTAAAAATTTCCCCTTCTCTGCTGGCAGCGGATTTTTCCGCCCTGGGCCGGGAAGTAGAGCGGGTGTCTGCGGCGGACATGCTTCACATCGATGTGATGGACGGCAGGTTCGTTCCCAATCTTTCCATAGGCCCCCAGGTGGTGGCCGCCCTGCGGGACAGGACTCCTCTGTTTTTCGACGTCCATTTAATGCTGGAGCACCCCCTCCCTTACATTGAAGCCTTCCGCCGGGCCGGGGCGGACAGCATTACCTTTCATATAGAATGCGGGGACGATCCCGCCGCCGTGCTTGCGGCCATTCGGGAAAGCGGCGCAAAGCCCGGCATCGCCCTGAGCCCCGCTACGCCGCCCCAGGCCTTGGAGGCTTTCGGAGCAGAGCTGTATCTGATCACCGTAATGACGGTGGAGCCTGGCTTCGGCGGACAAAAGCTCATAGAGCCCTGTCTGGAAAAGCTTTCCCCGCTGAAAAAGGCTTTTCCCTCTGTGCTGCTGGAGGTAGACGGCGGCGTCAACGAAGAGACCGCCCTCCTCTGCCGCCGGGCCGGAGCCAATATTCTGGTAGCCGGTACCGCCGTTTTCCGCGCGGAAAATCCGGCGGCGGCCATAGAAAAGCTGAGAGGATAGGCGCTTATAAGGAGCAATTAGTAATGAGCAATGAAGGGTAAGGGCCAAGCGTTGCAGCCAACACAAGCGTTGTAACCAACGCTGGGTAAATTATAGTTTAGCACACAGTTCCCTCGCTGTCATTCTGAGCCGCAGGCGAAGAATCTCGTCCTTTTCTAACAACTAACTACTTACAAAACTAAAGGACGAGATCCTTCACTTCGTTCAGGATGACAGGAGGGAGGTGAATGGATAACCGTCAAATTCCAATTTATCGAATTCTGTCTTTCCCCTTAATTGCTCCTTTTCCCTCTGACAACTTACACAGTGCAAGCCAGGAATCCTCACCAACCTCTCCTGCCGGGCATAAAATGGCAGTGACCGGGAAAAGAGGTGCTGCCCTTGAGATTGAAGCATCCCGCACAGCCCCTTGTGTTTTGTTTTTCGGGGGTTTCCGCACTGTGCGGCGCGGTCGTGCGGCTGTATGGCGCTGTACCGGACGCACCGGCGTCCCTTTGCGTATATGGGGGCCGGTACTATTTAGCGGTATATGCCGGATTGCGGGAAAGGCGGCAGGTGATCCTTGCCGCCGAAGAATTCGGCGTGTACCTGGGCCCGGCCTGCGTTTTGTACGCCTTTTACGCGGAGCATGGCCGGGAACTGAGTCAAAACGCCGTAGCTGAGCTGGGCGCCGCTCTGTATCGGGGCGGAGGGTGAAAAAAGCCCCGGAGGTACTCCGGGGCTTTTTAGATGCTGGACACTAGATGCTAGATGCTGGACGGTGGCGGCTTTGCTGATGCAAAGCATTGAAAGAGCAGAGGCGCATATCAATGAGCAATGAGCAGTTAGCAATTAGCAATTAAAGGCAAGGGCAATAAATTATAGTTTAGCGAACTAGTCGTTAGCTGTTAGTTTGTTAGTCGTTAAAGAGGGGCGGGCTCCCTCGCTGTCATTCTGAGCCGCAGGCGAAGAATCTCGCCCTTAATTCCCTGAATAAAAGGGCAAAGAACGAGATTCTTCGTCAAGAAAGCTATAACTTT